>Ga0207416_1000690_pt1 | contig 53453 bp, 49 predicted proteins | sample PaiPotPPM11metaG_FD_184107 | JGI IMG/M metagenome (GOLD analysis project Ga0207416, IMG submission 184107) | Iron sulfur acid spring bacterial and archeal communities from Banff, Canada, to study Microbial Dark Matter (Phase II) - Paint Pots PPM... ... | reverse complement strand
GGCGAACGGGCGGGGGGGCGCAGGTGACGGGAGATCGGCGGGACGGTCCGATGGTCGAGTTCTCGGGGGTCTCGAAGACCTACGCGAACGGTGTTACGGCTCTGCACGACGTCTCGCTCGACATTGCGACGGGGGACTTTGTCTTCATCGTCGGCCCGACCGGCGTCGGCAAGTCGACGCTCATGAAGATGATTTACCGTGAGGAGCTGCCGACCCGCGGGACGGTGCGCGTCGAAGGCCGCGATGTGACGCGGATGCCCGCGCGGGACGTGCCGTACCTGCGGCGCCGGGTCGGCGTCGTGTTTCAGGACTTCCGGCTGCTGCCGCGGCGGACGGCCTGGGAGAACGTCGCCTTCGCCCTGGAGGTGACCGGGGCGCTGCCGCTGCACGCCGACCGGCGGGTGACAGATCTGCTGGAGACCGTGGGCCTCGCCGCGCGCGCCGACGCGCGCCCCGGCGAACTCTCCGCGGGCGAGCAGCAGCGCGTCAGCATCGCGCGGGCGCTGGTCCACCGGCCGCGCCTCTTGCTGGCGGATGAGCCGACCGGCAACCTCGATCCGGACACCTCGTGGGAGATCATCCGGCTGCTCGCGCGCATCAACGAAGACGGCACCACGGTCGTCGTCACGACGCACGATCACACCGTCGTCGACCGCCTCCGCCGCCGGGTCATTGCCATCGACCGCGGCGCGGTGGTCCGGGACGACGCCGAAGGCGTCTATGCCGGCCGCAGGGACTGAGGCCTCCGGGCCGGCCACGCGACGCCGGGGAAGCGCGCGGCGCGTGCGGCCCCTCGGGGTGCGGTACGCGCTGGCCGAGGGGGCGCAGGGCTTTGTGCGCAACGGCCTGATGAGCGTGGCGTCCGTTGTCATCACCGCGGTGACGCTCGTGGCGCTCGGCGGCGCGCTCGCCGTCGCCGGTGCCTTGAATCACGTCGCGGCCACGCTTGAGCGGCAGCTGCAGGTGGTCGTCTACCTCCGGCCCGGGGTCACGCCGGAGGAGATCGCCGCGGCCCACAGCCGCCTGGAGGGCATGCCCGGCGTGGCCGGGATCGAGTACGTCTCGCCGGAGGAGGCGATGCGGCGCCTCGAGGCGCAGGTCGGTCCGCAGGCGAAATTCCGCGATCTCCTCCAGCACAATCCGCTGCCGGGCTCGTTCGTCGTGACGGCGACGGGGAGCGACCGGCTGGCGGCGATCGCCGCGGCGGCGCGTGAGCTGCCGGGCGTCGACGAGGTGCGCGACGGCGGGCACGTGCTCGAACGGCTGCTGGCCGTCATCAAGGCGGTGCGGCTCGGCGGGACGGCGGGGGGTGCTGCGCTCGCGTGCATCGCGCTCATCGTGATCGCGGGCACGATCCGCCTCACGGTGTTCGCGCGGCGCGCTGAGATCGAGGTGATGCGGCTCGTCGGCGCGACGGCGTGGTTCATCCGATGGCCGTTCGTGGTCGAAGGCGCCGTCACCGGGGCGTGCGGGGCCTGCGCCGCCGCCGCCGTCGTCGCGGCCGGCTACGCGCTTATCGCCGGCGGCGCCGCGCGGGCGCTGCCGTTCGTGCCGCTGCCGGGGGCGGGGGAGGTTGCGTTCGATATCGTCTGGAAACTGTTGGTGTGGGGCGTGGTAATCGGCGTCGCGGCGAGTCTGCTCGCGGTGCGCCGGTACGTCCGCGCATAGAATCAGGAGGCGAGACCGATGGCAAAGGCCGTGATGACGGCGCCGCGCGAGGACGCGTGGCAGGTGGCGCTCAAGCAGTTTCAGATCGCCGCGGACATGCTGGGGCTCAAGCGCGGCGTGCGGGACCTGCTGGCGCATCCGAAACGCGAGCTGACGGTCAACTTCCCCGTCAAGCTCGAGGACGGCTCGGTGCGGGTCTTCACGGGGTACCGCGTGCACCACACGACGGTCCCCGGGCCGACGAAGGGCGGGATTCGCTACCATCCCGACGTCACGCTCAACGAAGTCCGGGCGCTCGCGATGTGGATGACGTGGAAGTGCGCGGTCGTCGGCCTGCCGTACGGCGGCGCGAAGGGCGGCGTGATCTGCAATCCCAAGGAACTCTCGCTGCCGGAGCTCGAACATCTGACCCGCCGCTACGCCACCGAGATCTCGATGCTGATCGGCCCTGAGAGTGACATCCCGGCCCCCGACGTCGGCACCAACCCCCAAATCATGGCCTGGATCATGGACACGTACAGCATGCACCGCGGCTACTCGGTGCCGGCGGTCGTGACCGGCAAGCCGATCTCGATCGGCGGCTCCCAGGGCCGCATCGAAGCGACGGGCCGGGGCGTGACGATCGTCGCGCGCGAGACGGCCCGGCACCTCGGCGTGCCGCTTGCCGGCGCGCGCGTCATCGTGCAGGGCTACGGCAACGTCGGCAGCATCGCCGCGCAGTTGTTGCACGAACAGGGGTGCAAGATCGTGGCGGCGAGCGACAGCGGCGGCGGCGTCTACAATCCGAAGGGCCTCGACCCGGCCGACCTGCTGCGGCACAAGGAGCATACCGGCAGCGTCGCCGGGTACCGCGGCACCGAGGCGGTCACCAACGACGACCTCCTCGAACTGCCCTGCGAGATCCTGGTGCCGAGCGCGCTCGAGGGCCAGATCACGAAGGACAACGCCGACCGGATCAAGGCGCGCATCATCGTCGAGGGCGCGAACGGTCCGACGACGACCGAGGCCGACGAGATGCTGCGCCAGCGCAAGGTGTTTGTCGTGCCCGACATTCTCGCCAACGCCGGCGGCGTAGTCGTCTCCTACTTCGAGTGGGTGCAGGACCTGCAGTCGTTCTTCTGGACCGAGGAGGAGATCAACGAACGGCTCGAGCGGATCATGGTGCGGAGTTTCCGCGAAGTGCTCGAGACGGCCCAGGAGAAGGAAGTCGACATGCGCACCGCAGCACTCGTGCGCGCCGTGACCCGGCTGAACGACGCGCTGCTGACCCGCGGCATCTACCCTTAGCGGTTCTTCGGACGCTCTTTCCCCGTCTGCCGCAGGACTTCCGGCCGCTGCATCGCCTCCTGCTCGGACTCTCGAGGTCGCGGCGGCTGCGCGACGCGTCGCTGCGGCATCCCGCGCTGCGCCGTGCCGCCCGCCGCTTCATCGCGGGCGAACGCCTCGAGGAGGCCCTGGAGGCGATCGGACGGCTCAACGAGCAGGGACTGTCGACGACGCTTGATCTGCTCGGCGAGGACGTGACGACGCCCGCGCAGGCCGAGGCGAGCGGCGACGCCTACCTCGGCATCGTCGACGCCCTGCGCGCACCCCCGGCCGCCGCGCCGGGGGCGGACAATAACCTCTCCCTCAAGCTGACGCAGCTCGGCCTCGACGTGGACGCGGCCCTCTGCGGCCACGTGCTCCGTCGCATCCTCGACCGCGCGTCTCCGATGTTCGTCCGGATCGACATGGAGTCGAGCGCGCATACCGACGCGACGCTGGATCTCTTTGAAACGCTCTGGGCGGAAGGCCGCCGCAACGTCGGCGTCGTGATTCAGGCGTATCTGTACCGCAGTCCCAGGGATCTGGAGCGCCTCCTCGATCTGGGCGCGCGCGTCCGCCTGGTCAAGGGCGCCTACGACGAGCCGCCGTCGCTGGCGTATCCGCGCAAGGCGGACGTCGACGCGGCCTTCGCGCGGCTCGCGGACACCCTGCTGCGGCGTGGCGCCTATGCGGCGATCGCGACCCACGACGAGCGGCTCATCGACCACGTCTGCCGGACCGCCGAGGCGGCGGGGGTAGGGGCGGACCGGTTCGAGTTTCAGATGCTCTACGGCATCCGGCGGGATCTGCAGGCCGCGCTGCGCCGGCGGGGCTACCGCGTCCGCGTCTACGTGCCATTCGGTGAGGAGTGGTATCCGTATTTCATGCGGCGGCTGGCCGAGCGCCCGGCGAACGTGGGGTTCGTCCTGCGGAGCCTCCTCCGGGAGCGCGCTGCCGGCTGAGCCCCGCGGCGCGCGCAGGAACCCGCCAGTTTGCTCCGGAATGTTCGGTACGCCGTAAACCACTGAGTTCAAGGGGGATGGTACGCCTATGATCTACAGGAGATTGCTGGTCCTGCTCGTCGCCTGTGCGCTCGCCGGCACAACGGCGTTCTACGCATCGGCCGCGACGATGGGGCCGGTTACGGATCCGATTGGAGTCGTTAAGATCGGCCCCGGGGAGCCGATCGTAATCGCGTCATGGCTCGTCACGTCCGGCCCCAACGCCGCGCTCGGCACCGACAGCCAGCGCGGCATCGAGATCGCGATCGCGGACAAGGGTGGGAAGCTCCTCGGACATCCCATTAAGCTGCAGGCCGAAGACGACGGATGCAGCGCTGAGGGCGGCCAGACCGCGGCCCAGAAGATCGCCTCCAACGCGGCGGTCGTCGCGGCGATGGGCGGCAGCTGCTCGAGCGCCACGGTACCCGGCGCGCCGATTCTGTGGAAGGCCGGGATCGTCGATGTGTCGCCGTCGGCGACCGCGCCGAAACTGACCGATGCGGCGCGCGGCGCGGACTTCGCGGGTTTCATGCGCACGGCCCACAACGACAAGATCCAGGGCGCGGTGGCCGCGACGTACGCCCGCAAAGTGCTCAAGTCGGCCCGCGCGGCCACCGTGCACGACGGCAGCCCGTACGCGCAGGGCCTGGCCGCGGCGTTCGCCGACAACTACAAGAAGATGGGCGGTACGATTACCTCGGCCGAAGCGATCTCCGTCGGCGATACCGACATGCGGCCGGTGCTCACCCGGATCGCCACCGGGAAGCCGGACCTCATCTTCTACCCGATCTTCGTCGCCGAGGGCGGGTTGATCACCCGGCAGGCGAAGGACGTCTCGGGGCTCGCGAAGACGACGCTCTTCGGCGCCGACGGCATGTTCTCGCCCGACTTCCTGAAGGCCGCGGGGACCTCCGCCAAGGGCATGTACTGGAGCAGCCCGGACTTGACCCCGGAGACCCTGGGGCCGAATTACACCAAAGTCTTCCTGCCGAAGTACGAGAAGAAGTACGGTGAGAAGCCGACCGGCGCATTCCACCCGCACGCCTACGACGCGGCGAACATCATCTTCGCCGCGATCACGAAGGTGGCCAAGTCCCAGGGCGGGTCGCTCTATATCGGCCGGAAGGCGCTGCGCGACGCGCTCTTCGCCACGAAGGGCTTCAAGGGGCTGACCGGGACGATCACCTGCAACCCGAACGGCGACTGCGCGGATCCGCACATCGCGGTCTATCGGTCGGTGAACGCGGACCCGGCGAAGTTCGACCCGGGCAAGGATCCCAAGAAAGTCTATCCGATGTAGACCCCGGACACCGGGGTTGAGTCTGACGCGAACGGGGGTGGACGGGGGGCACGGCGTGCCCGACGTTCATCCCCGATGCGTTTCTAGACATCCGTGAGCCTGCCCCACGGCCAGGGGGGTGAGCCCCGCGGCGGGGGACCGGCGCCGCGCCGTCCCGTTCCACGGGCCCGGCGTATGTCGCTCATCGACCTTGTCTTGTGGGCGTTCCGCCTGGCCGTGCTGGTCGTGGTCGTCTGGGGCACCATCGCGACGCTGATCGTTGGACGGTACTCCGGCCCGCAGTGGGTCGACTTCGTCGAGTTCGGTCTGGCGCAGGGGGCGATCTACGCGATGATCGCCCTCGGCTACACCATGGTCTACGGCGTGCTCAACATGATCAACTTCGCGCACGGCGAAGTGTTCATGGGCGGCGCGTACACCGCGTACTTCGTCGCCCAGCCGCTTGGCGCCATGGGCTTCCTGGACCGCCATCTCGTCGCGGGCCTCGTGTTCATCGTGCTCGTCGCCATGGCCGCCTCGATGGGGATCGCCCTTCTCGTCGAGCGCGTGGCGTACCGGCCGCTGCGCCGGGCGCCGCGGCTGATTCCACTGATCACCGCGATCGGCGCGTCGTTCTTTCTGCAGTACACGTTCCGCAGCTTTTTCGGCGCCGGCGTCCAGTCGTATCCGGATATCGCCGCGCTCAACGGCGAGTGGGTGTTTGGCGGGGTGCACGTCCGGCACACCCAGGCGCTCGTCCTCGCCGCGGCGGTCGTCATGATGCTGGTGCTCTACGCGATCGTGATGCGGACGCGCACGGGCAAGGCGATGCGGGCGGTCGCGGAGGACCGCGACGCCGCGGCGTTGATGGGCATCGACGTCGACCGCATCATCGTGTTCACGTTCGCACTCGGCGGCGCCATGGCCGGCGCCGCGGGTGTGCTCTACGCGCTGGTGTTCAAGCAGGTGCACTTCTTCATGGGGTTTGTGCCGGGGATCAAGGCGTTCACCGCGGCCGTGCTGGGGGGCATCGGCAACGTGCCCGGCGCGATGGTGGGCGGGCTCTTCCTCGGCGTGATCGAGTCCGTGGGGCCGGCCCTGTTTCTCGACGGGCTCGGGGTCCCCGCGCCGTATCAGCTTCGCGACGTGATCGGGTTCACGATGCTCCTCATCATGCTGATCTTCAGACCGCAGGGCATTCTCGGGGAGCGCCTTGCCGCAAAACGCGCCTAGGATATCGGCGGACACTCCCTTCAAGAAGCCGGGGTCGGCCAGCGGCCGCACGCTCCGCGTCGGGCTGCTCTTCGGAGTGGCGTCGGTCTATCTGTGCCTGGCCGGCATCGTGGAGAGCTGGAGCCGGCGCTGGGTGCTGGCCGACGTGATCGCGCTCGGGCAGGTCGTCCTGATCGTGGTCGGCGTCGCGGCCGGGTACGTCGCGGTGATTCGGCCGGAGCCGCGAGGGGGTCTCGCGCTCCTGCGCGGCATCATCGCGGGGGTCTTAGCCGCGGCGTGCACCGCGGCGCTCCTGCTCCTCGGCGCCGCGATCAACATCCGCGCGATGTTCATCAACGCCTCGCCGACGCTCTACGCGATCTTGACCGGCGGCCACGATCTCGCCCCAGGCACCGCCGGCCTGCTGATCGTGGGCGCGGTGTGCGGGGCCGGCGGCGCGGTGCTCGCGCTGCTCAGGCCGCGGGTCCGGTCGATCGTCCTGCGCGGCCTCGCCGCCGTGGTCGTGCTCAGCATCTTCCAGGATCTCCTGCAGGTGATGCTGCAGGGGTCGGGCCCGGCGGCGGTCGTGCGCAACATGCTGTTCAGCGTCGACGGGCCGTCCATCTCGGGTGCCGCGCTCGTGTGCGTGGGGACCTGGGCCGCGGGCGCCGCCTCGACCTACTGGGGGCCCCGGTGGCGTGCCCGCGCGTCCGCGGGCGGCGCCGCCGACCGTCGCCTGGGAGGAGGCGCTCTGACGATCGCGATCGGCATCGCGATCCTGCTCGTCCTGCCGGTGGCCGGGGGACCGTTCGTGGCCCAGGTGATGGTGCTCGTCGGTCTCTATATCTTGATGGGCCTCGGGCTCAACCTCGAGGTCGGCTTCGCCGGCCTGCTCGATCTCGGATTCGTCGCGTTCTTCGCGATCGGCGCGTACGCGATGGCGCTGCTCACGTCCCTCGGCGAAGTCGGCATCGCCCACTGGTCCTTCTGGGCGGCGATGCCCGTCGCGATCGCGGTGTCGCTCGTCGCGGGCATCCTGTTCGGCATCCCCGTCCTGCGCGTGCGCGGCGACTACCTGGCGATCGCGACGCTCGGCCTGGGCGAGATCGTGCGCCTCCTCGTGCTGTCCGATGCGCTCCGGCCCTGGCTCGGCGGTTCGTTCGGGGTGCTCGCGATCCCGAAGCCGCGTCTCGACGGCTGGGAGCTGTCCGGGCCCAAGCAGATCTACTATCTGACCCTGGTCGCCTCGGCCCTGGTGGCGTACGTCGCCTGGCGCCTCCAGGACTCCCGGCTCGGCCGCGCCTGGATGGCGATCCGCGAGGACGAGGACGTGGCCCAGGCGCTCGGCATCGACCTCGTCAGCACGAAACTGCTGGCCTACGGGCTCGGCGGCGCGATGGGCGGGATGGGCGGCGCGATCTTCGCGGTGCTCGTGGGCTCGGTCTTCCCGCACAGTTTTTCGCTGTTAATCTCGATCAACGTCCTCGTGCTGATCATCCTCGGCGGCCTGGGCAGTCTCTGGGGCGTCGTCGTCGGTGCCTTGGTCCTCGTCGGGCTGCCGGAGTTGCTGCGCGAGTTCGGCGAGTACCGGTTCCTCGTCTACGGGATCGTCCTCGTCGTGATGATGCTGGTCCGCCCGGAGGGGCTGGTGCCCGCGTCGGCGCTGCAGCGGGAACTCCACTCCGAAGAGGCGCCGGGCGGCACCCGGATCGAGGTCGGCCCCGTCCCGGCCGGCCCCGAGGGGGGCGACTGATGGCGCTTCTCGCGATCGAGGAGATGACGCGGCGGTTCGGCGGGCTCGTCGCGGTGAGCGAGCTCACGATGGACGTGGAGGAGCGGGCGATCCACAGCATCATCGGGCCGAACGGCGCGGGCAAGACGACGGTCTTCAACTGCATCACCGGATTCTACCGGCCGGACCTCGGCCACGTCGTCTTCCGGGGCGAGCGGATCGAGGGACTCGCCCCCGACCAGATCGCCCGCCTGGGCATCGCGCGGACGTACCAGAACATCCGGCTGTTCGTGAACATGACGGTCCTCGACAACGTGCGGGTCGGCCGGCACGTGCACATGCGGGCCACCTGGGCCGGGGCGGTGCTGCACACCCCGAGCACGGTGCGCGAAGAGGCGGCCGCGTACGAGGAGGCCCGGCGGCTGCTCCGGTTCGTGGGCCTGGATCACAAGCGCAACTATCTGGCGCGCGGCCTGCCGTACGGCGAGCAGCGCCGGCTGGAGATCGCGCGCGCGCTCGCCACAGAACCGTCGCTGCTGCTGCTCGACGAGCCGGCGGCCGGCATGAATCCTCGGGAGTCCGTCGATACGATGGAGTTCATCCGCCGTCTCCGGGACGAGCTCGGCATCACGATTCTGCTGATCGAACACCAGATGCGCGTGGTGATGGGCATCTCCGATCGTGTGACCGTGCTCGACTACGGTGTCCGGATCGCGGAAGGCACGCCGGCGGAGGTGCAAAACAATCCGAAGGTGATCGAAGCGTATCTCGGCACCCGCCGCACCGCGGCGGGCGGCCCGCCGGTCGCGGGCGGCGCGGGGCCGTGATGAACCGGCGCGCGCGGACGGAGTAGGGATGGCGTTCCTCGAGGTCGAGCGGCTCGAGGTTCAGTACGGCGCGATTCAGGCGCTGCGCGGGGTCTCGCTCGAAGTTCGCGAGGGCGAGATCGTGACGCTGATCGGCGCGAACGGCGCCGGCAAGAGCACCACGCTCAACACGATCAGCGGCCTGCTGCAGCCGCGCGACGGCCGGGTCCGTCTGGACGGCGAGGACCTCGTCGCCGTGCCGCCGCACGAGATCGTCCGCCGCGGCCTCGTGCAGGTGCCGGAGGGCCGGCGGATCTTCGGCCGGCTGACCGTGGTCGAAAACCTCGAGATGGGCGCCTACACGCAGCCGGACCCCGCGGTCATCCGCGACGGGATCACCCGCACCTTCACGCTCTTTCCGCGCCTGCGCGAGCGCGCGGCCCAGGTCGCCGGCACGCTCTCCGGCGGCGAGCAGCAGATGCTGGCCATCGGCCGCGCGTTGATGGCCCGGCCGAGGATCCTGCTGCTCGACGAGCCGTCCATGGGCCTCGCGCCCATTCTGGTCGAGCAGATTTTCGACGCGGTGCGTGATATCAACCGGCAGGGCACGACGATTCTGCTCGTCGAGCAGAACGCGTACATGGCGTTGAGCATCGCCACGCGGGGCTACGTGCTGCAGACCGGCGCCATCGTGCTGGCCGGCGCCTCGGCGGACCTGGCCGCGAACCCCGAGGTCAAGCGTGCCTACCTCGGAGAGTAGGGGGATCGGTCGGCGGGGGCCGGCGTCGCCTCCCGGGCCAGCGGCAGCGCGACCGAGAACGTGCTCCCCGCGCCGGGCCGGCTCGTCACCGTGATGCCGCCGCCGTGCGCCTCGACGATGTGCTTCGCGATGGCCAGGCCGAGTCCGGTGCCCCCGGCTTCCCGGCTGCGGGACCGTTCGACCCGGTAGAACCGGTCGAAGATCCTCGGCAGATCGTCGGGCGGAATGCCGCGCCCCGAGTCCGCGACGGACACCACGGCATCGGCGCCGTCCTGTTTCACACCGACGTCCACCGTCCCGCCCTCCGGCGTAAATTTGATCGCGTTGTCGATCAGATTGGTGAAGACTTGTAACAGGCGGTCCCCGTCCGCCGTCACGATCATCTCGCCGGCGAGCGAGGTCCGCAGCGTGATGCGGCTCTGGGCCGCCTGCGGGCGCAGACGGCCCGCCGCTTCCTCGAGGAGGGCGTCCAGGCGGACCGGACCAAGCTCCATCGGCTCGGCGCGCGATTCGAGGCGGGAGAGCGCCATGAGGTCGTCGACGAGCGTCATCAGGCGCGTCGCCTCGGTGTCGATGATGGTGAGGAACCGGCGGCACGTCTGCTCGTCCGCCCACGCGCCGGCCAGCAGCGTCTCGGTGAAGCCCTTGATCGACGTGAGCGGGGTGCGGAGCTCGTGCGACACGTTCGCGATGAGATCGCGCCGGAGACGCTCCGCGCGCCGCAGGTCCGTGACGTCGCGCACGACGGCGACGGCGCCGGCGTTCCGCCCGCCCACCGCGCGCAGCGGCGTCGCGTTGAGGTGGAGGAGGCGCTCATTCCCGCCGCTCCCGAGCGTGAACTCTTCCGCCGCGTCCGTGCCCCGGCGCGCCGTGCGATCGAGGGCGCGCCACACCGCGTGGTCGCCGAGCAGATCGGCGGCCTGCCGGCCGACATCGTCCGGGCGCAATCCGAGCAGGTCCCGCGCCGCGCCGTTCAACAGGAGGAGGCGCCCGGCGCCGTCGGTCGCGACCACGGCATCGCTCATGGAGCTGACGATCGCCTCGATCTTAGTGCGCTCCTCCGTCAGGGCGTCCAGTTTCTGGCGCAGCTGCTCGGCCATCACGTTGAACGCCGCGGCGAGGTGCCCGATCTCGTCCCGGCTCGCCACCGTCGCCCGGCTGGCGAGATCGCCCGCGGCGATCCGCTGAGCGGTGAGGGCGAGTTCTTGGACGGGCGCCGACAGCGCCCGCGCCCGCCACGCGCCGAGGAGCCACGCGGCCGCGGCCCCCAGCAGCAGCGCCGTGCCGAGCGCGCCCCAGACGCGGTTGAGCATGGCGCGGACCCACATGTGCGGCACGCTGACCTGGACGGCTCCGGTGACGTGGCCGTTCGAGACGATCGGCGCCGCGGCGAACAGGCGTGTCTCGTGGAAGACGGGATCGTACCGGACGGCGACCGGCGCCGCCCCGCCGCGCAGCGCGGCGGCGACCTCCGGCGGGAGCGGCCCCGCGGCCCCGCTGGTCGCCCACCGGCTCGTCGCCGGCGGCCGGCCATCGGCGTCCTTAACGCCGATGTAGACCTCGTTGCGCCAGGCGAGCCGGATGGCCAGGGCGTCGAGCTGGGCGAGGGTCAGGCTTTGATCGTCGGCCTGATAGCGTTCGATCATGTGCGCGGCCATGCGCGCCTGGTTCAGGATCGCCCGCTCGTAATTGTCGGTCTGGAGCTGCACAAACGCCGGGGCCAGGTACGCGGCCGCGACCGCAAGCGAAAACACCACCAGCAGCAGGTGGCTGGTGGTGAGCTTCCAGCGCAGGCTGCCGAGCTTCATCTCCCGTCCGCGTCCTTCTTCAGCTTGTAGCCCACGCCGCGGACGGTCACGATGAACGTGGGCGTGTTCGGGTCGTCTTCGATCTTCTCGCGCAGGCGGCTGATGTGCATGTCCACGGTCCGCGTGCTGCCGAAGTACTCGTAGCCCCAGATGTGCTCGAGCAGAAAGTCGCGCGTGAACACCTGGTTGGGATGGCTCATCAAAAGGCGGAGCAGGTCGAACTCCTTGGCCGTGAGCTCGATCGGACGGTCTCCGAGCCGGACCTCGTGCGTCAGCGCGCTGAGCGCGAGGCGTCCGGACACGAGCGGGGCGTCGGCTTCCCGGGCGTCCTCGCGGCCGCTACGGCGCAGAATCGCGCGGACGCGGGCGACCAGCTCGCGCGGACTGAACGGCTTCGTCACGTAGTCGTCGGCGCCGGATTCCAAGCCGAGCACCCGGTCGTGCTCGCTGTCCTTCGCCGTCAACATGAGAATCGGGATGGGCGTCTGGCGGCGCAGATGCCGGCAGACCTCCAGCCCGTCGACGTACGGCAGCATGAGGTCGAGGATGACGAGGTCGGGCGGGTTCGTGCGGGCCTTCTCGATGGCGTCGTGGCCGTCGTAGGCTACGTCCACGACGAAGCCCTCCTGGCTCAGGTTGTAGCGCACGAGCTCGACGATGTGCGGCTCGTCGTCCACCACGAGGATGCGCTTGCCGGGTTTTGCCCGGCCGCCCCCGTCGGCCTGCCAGTCCGGCCTGAGCGATACCGCCATCGCGACCCGCCTCCGCTCCGGACGTACGCGACGCCCCCCGGGGTCCGCCGGCGCCCCGGCCGGCGCGCACCCTGGGGGTTCGTGTCGCTTCTCCGCGCCGGCGACCTTCCCTCTACCGTCCACAATCGGCCGCCGCGACTGCATTGTCCTCGCGTCCGGTCGGGTGGCTGTCACGAGAGGGTCACGAATGCGTAACGCCGCCCGCGGGACCCAGAAGGGGCGGCACCGGGCCGGACCGAAGGACCGATCCTGTACGCGCGGACCATGACGTCCGCGCCGGGACGTCGCGCCCCGGCGTCCCGACGTTTGTGGCTTGGAGGAGGATCGCCGCTGGATCCCTTCACCTTTCCCCCCGCTCCTGACCCGAAGGTGCCGGAATGGCCTGGGACGCCGATCGGCGCCGGCAATACCGTCACGAGGACGAAAGGCCGTACGGCGGTCCACGACAAAACGATCGACCGGATCGAGGGGCGGCGCGACGAACTGGTGTCGTCCGCGGTCGAGCACATCGTCCGAGCGGCGGGTAAAGAGCCGCTCACCCTCCAGGACGTCGTCATTCACGGCGTGCGCGTCCGCGCCATCACCAACTCGAAGCATCTCACGACCTTCTGGCAGACCAACTGGTACAGTCCCGACGAGTGGCGGGCGCAGACCGGCCTCGAGCCGCCGGTCAAGCCGCAGGTGACCGTCTACGCACTTGGCCGCGTCGCCGACCAGCAGGAAGCGGCCTACTACAGCCGCCGCACCAGCACGGTCGTCTTCTTCAACACCTCGTACTATGGGCAGTTGAAGTCGTGGGTCCTCGGCGCGGTCGGCCGCGTGCTCGCCGAGGAGTGGGGCATCCACAGCATTCACGGCGCCTGCGTCGAGAAGGGCGGCCGCGGCGTGCTGTACATCGCGCCGACCGGGACGGGGAAGTCCACGTCCTCCTACGGCCTGCAGGCCGTGTACCCCGACACGCGGTTCCACTCGGACGACTGGGTCTACGTCCGGTACGCGTACGCCACGCGCGGCGGGGACCGCCTCGCGCCGCTCGAGGTGGTGCCGGCCCAGGGCGCGGCGATCCGGGGCTACCGCGTCTTCCGGTGGATCGAGGAGCACCGGAACGCGACCGCGCAGGTCCGTGGTCTCGACCTGCACAACACGGAGCGGACGGTGCCGCTCGCCGGCCTCGACCTCAGTCAGCCGCCTCAGGCCTACGCGTACACGAGCGAGAAGATCTTCTACCTGCGGACCAACCTCGTCGGCAATTTCCCTCTCTCGGCGTACGAGATGCTGCGGTCGCCGCTCGAGAACGTCCCCGACGTGACGCCGGAATTCTTGGACAAGCGCGCCGCGGAGCTCGACGCGCTGGTCGACGACATCCTCGCCGTGACCGGGGGAGACGACCACTACGCGCGGGAGGCCGCGGCGCACCTCGCGGCCGTGCCGCGCGAGGAGCTGCGCCGGCTGCTCGCCCGCATGATCGCCTTCGACAACAGCCGCGCGATGCTCGACATCACGCGCATCCTCCCGGCCTCGCGCGTCGTCACCAACCCGATGGAGCCGACCCCGCTGTCCACCGTCATCTTGTTGAAGCGCAACCCTCGCGAGCGCGTGGTGCTCGAGACGCTGTCGCTCGGCGCGTTCATGGGCCGGCTGCTGCTCGGGGAGACGCCGGATCGAAAGCGCGAGATCGCCTACAACGCCTACCGCGCGGTCGACGACGAGGCGGAGCAGGCCGTGATCGCCCGCATCGAGGCGGAGGCCGCCCGCGACGGCGGCGCCACCCCGGAGGCGCTCTACGCGGCATTCTTGAGACAGCACGGTGTGCCCGAGACGCTGGCGCAGGAGTTCGAGCTGTTCCGGGTGCTGCACCAGGCGACCCGGTGCTACGATCTCAACACGATCCTCGCGACCGATCCGAAGGTGGCCGGACTCAAAGAGGCGGTCACCCGCACGATGGAGCTCATCGCCTACGCGATCGAGGCGCGGACCGACTCGATTCGTTTGATGCTGGACGGCTACCGGGACGTGGTCGCGGCCGCGCGCGCGTCCACCTGATCCGGCGCCGCCACGGGGCGGCCTCGATGACGAATCCCCTCGCGTTTCTCGACGACGAACTGGCCGCGCTGCGGACCCAGGGCCTCTACCGCTGGCCGAGGCGCCTCACCGGCGAGCAGGCGCCGGTCTGCGTCTACGACGGCCGGCGCGTGATCAATCTCTGCTCCAACAACTATCTCGGGCTGGCCAACGACCCGCGGCTCAAAGAGGCGGCCCGGCGGGCGATCGACGAATACGGCGTGGGGTCGGGCGCCGTGCGCACGATCGCCGGCAACCTCGCGATCCACGAGCAGGTGGAGACCCGGCTCGCGGCGTTCAAGCACACCGAGGCGGCGCTGTTGTACCAGTCGGGTTTCACCGCCAACGCGGGGACGGTGTCGGCGATTCTCGGCCGCAACGACGTCGTTGTGAGCGACGAACTCAACCACGCCAGCATCATCGACGGCTGCCGGCTCAGCGGCGCGGAACGAAAGATCTTCCCCCACAAGGACGTCGAGGCGGCCCGGCGGGGCCTGGCGGAGGCGCGCGGCGGGGCGGACGGCGCCAAACGGCGGGTCTTGTTGATTTCCGACGGCGTGTTCAGCATGGACGGGGATGTGGCGCCGCTGCCGGCTTTGGTCGAGGCCGCGGAAGAGTTCGGGGCGATCATGATGGTGGACGACGCCCACGCGAGCGGCGTGATGGGCTCGGGCGGCCGGGGCACCGTGGACCACTTTGGGCTGCACAGCCGCGTGCACATTCAGGTGGGAACGCTCAGCAAGGCCTGGGCGTGCCTCGGGGGCTACGTCGCCGGCAGCCGGACTCTTATAGAGTTATTGATGCAGCGCGCGCGGCCGCTTCTCTTCAGCACGTCGCACCCGCCGTCGGTCGCTGCCACGGCGCTCGCGGCACTCGATCGGATCGAGGCGGACCCCGCGCTGATCGACCGGCTCTGGGACAACACGCGGTTCTTCAAAGCGGGATTGGCGCGGCTCGGCTTCGACACCGGCATGAGCGAGACGCCGATCACGCCGATCATGATCGGCGACGAGGCGAAGGCGATGCGGTTCTCGGACCGGCTGTTTGAAGAGGGCGTCTTCGCCCTGGGCATCGCCTTTCCGACCGTGCCGCGGGGCAAGGCACGCGTGCGGACGATCGTGACGGCGGGACATACGCGCGAGCAACTTTCCGAGGCGCTCGAGGCGTGCGGACGGGTTGGGCGCGAGGCGGGGCTGGTCGTGTGAAGAGTCGTTGGGAGTGGCTCCCTGCCAGCTGCCGGAGTGGCCAATTGTTTGGTGCAGATTGGACAAAATCAGAAAATCATATTATCATAGCACCATGAAGAGAATAACGGCTACTGACTTGGCGCGCCGGCTCTCTGACGTGCTCAACCGTGTGCGATACAAAAATGAGGAGTTCCTCGTGGAGCGAGGCGGAGATCCGGTCGCCGTGATCGTGCCGATCGGTCCCAAGTCGGACCTTACGTTTGCCGAGTTCTTGCGTCTCCTCAATGCCGCCCCGCGACCCGATAGTGATTTCGCGAGCGACCTAGAGCGTATTCAGGCCGCGCAGCCGCCCGCCGTTGAGGAGTTGCCGGAGTGGCCGTCCTAGTCGATACCTCGGTGTTCATCGCGCTGGAGCGGCGCGGAATACTGTCGGTGCCGGTCGATGTTCAAGGCATGTCGCCGGACGAGCGTGTTGCCGTATCTGCGGTCACGGCGTCCGAATTGCTCACCGGCGTGCATCTATCGAAACCCGTGGAACGACAGGCGAAGCGCGAGGCGTACGTCGAGCGCGTGCTTGCCGGTGTCGCAGTGATACCGTTTGATCTTGCTGTGGCCCGCGTTCATGCGAGGCTGGTCGCTGAACTCAAGCGGGCAGGTTCGTCCATCGGCGCGAACGACCTTCAGATTGCCGCGACAGGCCTCACGCATGACTATGCGGTGCTTACTGCGAATGTGCGTGAGTTTCTTCGCGTCCCGGGCCTCCAGGTGAGAACCCTCGCATTGCCGTAGACCGGGTGCGCGCAGCTAAATTAGCTCAGGATGGGAGCGGCAAGAGCTTCGTTCACTCCATGTGCGGCCCATATCTGCAAGGATGCGGCAACAAGTTGAGAGTCCTCGTTTGCATCGATATCGAACACCTTGCCCCAACGCATGCGAATGATGTGAACGCCGTGGTTGTTATAGGGTGAACCATCCGGGAGATCCTGGACTGCGGACCACCGTATGATGACAGTCGTATTCCAGGGGCCACCCTTCACCCACACATCATGAGCTGTGAGTTGCAACGTAGGAGCGAGCCGGCCCAGTCGTTCAAACCATCGGCCCAGCGCTTCACGATCGTGCCGCTCGCCACCCAACGCGTGATGCCCGCCGAACCGGTGATGAACATCCGGGGAACAGCTCTTCAAGATCGCAGCGTATTCTTTGTGGTTCACTCGTAGAAAGTTTTGTAGGGCAATCCGTTTGACAATCGCGTGATACATGTGCACCTCCGTCCAAATCTCCCAAGAGCGATAGTGAGAAGTCCTGATTAGCCGGGTCCGAGGTACCGTCGCAGCGCGTCCTCGACTTTATTCAATGCGTCTCGCCACGTGTCCCGTCGCGTGAACAGGTGTGACTCGCCGGGATAGTAGTGGGTCTCGAACCGTTTGACGTGTGCCACGCAGTCCCGCACGATGAGGTCGAGCTGTTCCAAGGGCACCGCTTCGTCCGCGGTCCCATGGAGGTTGACGAGCGGCGCCCGCATCCGCTCGACGAGCCGCCCCGGCGACGCGGCGTCCCAGACGTCGGGCCGCTGCGCGCGCGCCCCGGCGCGCCCGAGGAAGTAGTCGTAGGGCGGCCGGTAGTGCTCCTTGGCCCAGGCCATCCAGCGGTCGAAATCCCAGATCCCCGCGATATTGATGCCGAGGGCGAAGGTCTCCGGTGACCGCACGAGCGACGCGAGCGTCAGCCACCCGCCGTAGCTCAGGCCCCACACGCCGACGCGCGCCGGATCGACGAACGGCAGCCCTTTCACGTATTCTCCGGCGCGCACGCAGTCTTCGCACTCGAGCACGCCGAGCCCGCCGCTGTTGCCCTGTTCGAAGGTCTTGCCGTACCCGATGCCCCCGCGGTAGTTGACAAGGTACGACACGACGCCGCGGCCGGCGAGCCACACGGACACCGCGTAGAAGAACGCGTAGGCCTCGAGCGGCGGGAAGCCCTCGCGCATCTGCCGCATCCCGCCGCCGTGGACGTAAACGAGCGCGGGGTACCGGCGGCCGGGCTCGCGGGGCTGCGGCGTCAGGAGATACCCCGGGATCTCCCAATCGTGGGCGCCGCGGGTGTGGACCAGTTCCGGGACGGGGAACCGCTCGGGGTTCACGCCGTCCGGCATGGCCCCCACGAGCCTCCGCATGTCGCCGCCCTCGCGCGAGACGATCCAGATCTCCGGCGCATGGTGGACCGTGCTGTGCTTGAAGGCGATGCGGCGGCCGTCGGGCGACCACTCCGCCTCGACGCTCGTGCCGGCCCCGGGGGTCAGCTGCCGCGTTGTCCCGGTTTCGAGCTCCACGGCGAACAGATGACGCTGGCCGAGATTCACCCGGTTGCTCGACAGCACGATTTCGCGGCCGTCGGGGCTCACCCGCGGCAGATCGAGCACGTGGCCCACGTCCTCGTACGCGCCGGTGCTCAGCGCGCGCACGGCGCCGGTGTCCGCGTCGAGCAGGTAGGGATGCCACCAGCCTTCGTGCCGGAGCACCATCACGGCACCACTTCCGTCCGGCAGCGCCTGCGGGGTGAACGAGGCGCCGAGCCCCTCCGGTTCGCGCTCGGTCCATACCAATCCGACGGACGGATCGTCCACGTCCAGGATCCACCAGTGGCGCGTGGTGTAATCGACCGATGCCTGCGCGTAGAGGAGCCGGTTCGCGCGAAGCCAGGTGACCGGGCCCTCGAGTTCTTCGGTCTCGGACTGCCAGATGAGGTTTCCGGCGTTCCCGACGACGGCGAGGTCCCACCGGTCCCCGTGCACGACGCCGACCGCGAGGACACCGGCGTCGGGCGCCCAGACGATCGGCGGCTCGTGGTAGAGCGCGCGTGCGCGGCCGGGGACGCGCAGATCCCGGATCGACGGGCCCGCGAGATCGATCACCCAGGCGCGGCCGCCGCTCACGCACGCGAGCGCGCGGCCCACGGGCGCCCACGTCAGGCCGGAGACCGGCTCCGCCGGAGCGTAGAGCAGGACGGTCGGGGCCGCCGGCGTGCCGAGGTGCGGGCCGGACGTCAGGAAGACCTTGCCGCCCTGAACGTAGGCGAGCTCACCGCCCGGACCCCACGCAAACGCCGTGACCGCTTCATCGCCGCGCGACACTTCGGTGACGCCGCCGCGCTCCACGTGCGCGACGCGAAGGGAGAATCGCCCCCCGTCGTCGTGGATGAACCCGATCCGCGATCCGTCGGGCGCCCAGGCATGCCCCGACGTGTACGTGATCGCCAGGACCTGCTCGAGCGTCAACGCGCCGTCCGGCATCGGCATGGCCTCCCTACGTGAGGGCACGAATCACGTCACCCGTCCCCGGCTATGGCGTCGTGCGGGACCGGGGGTCGAGATAGTCGCGCAGCCCGTCTCCGAGGAGGTTCACCGCGAGCGCCGTGAGGAAGATCGCCATCCCGGGAAACGTCGGCAGCCACCAGCGGTCGAACATGAACGGCCGGAAGTCCCCGAGCATCCCGCCCCAGGACGGCGTGGGCGGCTGCACGCCGAGGCCGAGGTAGCTGAGGAACGCCTCGACGATGATGAAGCGGGCGACGTCGAGGCTCGCGATGACGATCACCGCGTTCAGGAGATTCGGGACGATGTGGCGCAGCACGATCCGGACGTTCGTGAGGCCGATCGCCCGGGCGGCCACGGTGAACTCCAGGGTGCGCAATCGAATGACCTCCGCGCGGACGACGCGCGTGTAGATCGGCCATCCCGTGACGCCGAGCACGATCACAACGTTCCGGACGCTCGGGCCCAGCACCGCGATCGTCGCCAGCGCCAGCAGCACGAACGGGAACGTGAGCATCACGTCGACGGCGGCGGAGATCGTCCAGTCCAGCGCGCCCCGGTAGAATCCCGCCAGCAGGCCGAGCGACAGCCCGACCGCGCCGGCGACGGCGACCGCGAGCACGGCGATGCTGAGCGAGACCCGCCCGCCGTACAGGAGACGGCTCAGCACGTCGCGGCCGATCTGGTCCGTGCCGAGCAGGTACCGCGCGTCGCCGCCCTCCATCCAGGCCGGCGGCAGCAGGCGGTCGATCACGCGGCCGACGTAGGGGTTGTGGGGGGCCAGCCACGGCGCGAGCCCGGACGCGAGCACGATCAGCGCGACCACCACGGCGCCGGCGAGTCCCCCGCGGAGCCGCCGGACGCGGCGCCACCGGACGGTCGCCGACTGGCGCGGCGCGAGCGGCAGGGCGGCGGACAGGGCGACGGCGTTCCCGCGGCTCACGGCTCGGCTCCTACGCGCGCAGCCGGGGATCGAGCGTGCCGGCGACGGTGTCGACGCTCAGGTTGACGACGAGGATGATCACGGCCAGGATCATCACTGCGGCCTGCGTGACCGGAAAGTCGGAGCTCTGGATCGCCTGCACCACGAGGCTGGCCACGCCGGGCCACGCGAACACGGTCTCGGTGATCACGGCGCCGCCCATCAACTGGCCGAACTGCAGCCCGAGCACGGTGAGCACCGGGATCAGCATGTTGCGGAAGGCGTGGCGGAGCAGCACCCGCACCTCGGGCAGGCCTTTCGCCCGCGCGGTGCGGACGTATTCCTGATTCAGCACGTCGATCATGCCCGACCGGACGAGGCGCATCGTCACCGGTGCGAGGAAGACGCCCAGCGTGAACGCCGGCAGGATGAGGTGCCGCCAGGAGCCGTACCCGGACGGCGGCAGCCAGTGCAGGTGCACGCCGAGGGCGATCTGCAGCATCAGGCCGAGCCAGTAGATCGGGATCGCCGCCCCGGCGACCGCCACCGCGATCGAGGCGCTGTCGACGAGCGACCGCCGGCGGTAGGCAGAGAGAATGCCGAGCGGAAACGCGATCGTGATCGCGATGACCATGCCGGCCGCGGTGAGGAGCAGGGTGCGGGGGATGCGCTCCGCGATCAGCGCGATCGCCGGCTTCTTCACAAGGAACGAGTCGCCGAACCGGCCCCGCGCGATGTCCGCCGCGAAGACGACGTACTGCGCGGCGATCGGGCGGTCGAGGCCCATCTCGTGGCGGTACGTCGCGCGCGTGGACGCCGGGGCGTCCAGCGGCAGCAGCACCGAGATCGGATCCCCGAGGACGTGGCTCAGCACGAACGTGATGAGCGAGATGCCGAACAGCACCACGACCGCGCGGACAAGGTTGCGGGCGAGGCGGGCGGTGAGCGTCATCGGCGGAGATGGGGTGACGGCACCGGCTGCGCAGCTACGGTGCCGTCACCCCGACATCCGGGTGACTACGTCTGGTGCGGCTTGACGTTGTAGAGGCGGACGATCTCGTCCGGTTCCGGCGACCAGTCGATCGCGTTGCTCGTGCCGAACACGGAGTGGAACCCCCACAGGAAGATGACCGGCGCCTCTTCGTGCACGATCTGCTGGGCCGACGTGTAGAACCGCCGGCGCAGGTCGGGATCGATCGTGCCGCGGGCCGCCTCGATGAGCTGCGCGAACCGCGGGTGGTGCCAGTACGAGAGGCTGCTCGTGGGGTGGAAGCAGTCCCAGTACAGTCCGTCCGCGTCGAACACGGAGTAGCTGCCCCAACTGAAGCTGAACATCGGGCCGGCCTTGCTCGACGTGATCAAATCGACCAGCGTCTGGGTGGCCTGGATGAACTGCTGTTTCGCGCGGATCCCGACGCCCGAGAGGTCCTGCGTCATCGCGTCGTAGACGTTCTGGTAACTCGGCATCCCGAGGTTGCTCGTCAACCACCGTGCGTCGAACCCGTTCTTGTAGCCGGCCTCCGCGAGCAGCTTCCGCGCCATGTCCGGGTTGTGCGAATACGGCGGGATCGAGGGGTCGAAGCCGAAGTGCATCGGGTTGAGGGCGGCCGGCGTCTTGTCGCCGCCCGGCTGGAGCCGCTTGAGATACAGGTCCGCGTCGATCGCGTAGTTCGCGGCCTGGCGGACCCGCTTGTCCTGAAACGGATTGGTGCCGGACCGGCCCGCGGCGTCCAGCGCGACATACTCCACGCGCAGAATCTTCTGGATCTTCGCGGTCGCGTGGCCCGACCGGTTGATGGTGGCGATCTGGTCGGTCGGGACGTACCGCACGATGTCGACGTTCCCCGCCAGCAGCTCCGCGACGGCCGTGTTGACGTCCGTGATGATCCGGAACTTGGCGTGCGGAATCGCCGCTTTGGGTCCAAAGTAGTCGTCGTTGCGGACGACGTTGACTTCCGAGCCCCGCTTCCAGTCCACGAACTTGTAGGGGCCGGTGCCGACCGGATGCTCCGCTACGTACGCGTCGCCCTTGTCCTTCACGTACTTCTCGGAGTGCATCTGGAAGTTCTGGAGCCGCTCGACGAAGATCGGGTAGGGGCGCTTCGTGACGATGCGCACCTTGTACGGGTTGAGGATCTCGACGTGGTCGATCGCCTCGTGGTTGCCCCGCTGCGGACTCTTCTGCGCCGGGTTGAGCACCCGGTCGTAGTTGAACTTGACCGTGTCGGCCGTGAAGGGGTCGCCGTTGTGGAACCGGACCCCTTGGCGGAGATCCATCTCCCAGACGGTCGGCGACACGATCTTCCACGACGTCGCGAGGTCGGGACCGATCTTCATCGTCTTGAGGTCCCGCGTGCCGAGGTTGTTGAACATGTGGTACATGATAATGATCTCTTCACGCAGGATGTGCATGTGCGGGTCGAGATTGGGCACGTCGGAATTGAGATGGAGCGTGACCGTGTCCTTCATGGTCGCGGCCGAGGCCGGCGCCGCGATCCATGGCTGCGGCGAGGTCCCGGACAGGAGCCCGGCGGCCCCCGCCGCGCCGCCGGCGACGAGCACGGCCTGGAACAGCTCCCTCCGCGTGATCAGGCCCTTTCTATAGAAGAACCACCATCGGTCCAGGTTCTCGAGCGCGAGCGTGTCGGCGTCCACGCAGCCACCCCCCAGTGATGCATCACCCGGATTTAGCCCAGTAATTACATCCGTACGGGCGCTCTCCCCTGTCTGAGCGTCCTGGCTCCGCTCGCCGGCCCGGCGGCGAGCAACGATGTCATGTAAGCCGTAGGCCCAAGGACTTCCGGCCGCCCTCCGGCGGCCTCCTGCCTGGCGGGCCGGACGGCACGTCCGGGCTTACACGCACGCACGTTCTGGATCACACCGCAGGCAATGTTATACTTGAGGTTGTCATGCCTGGATTCACGAAGCTGCTGACGCCGCGGGAAGCCAAAGAGCGGTACGCCCGCGCCTACACGCCGCGGCCCCGCGGCACCGAACGCGTCCCGCTCGCCGAGGCCTACAGGCGCGTGCTGGCGGAGGACGCGATCGCGCGGGAGGACCTGCCGCCCTTCGACCGCTCGACCGTGGACGGCTTCGCCGCCCGGGCCGCCGACGTGTCCGCGGCCGGTCCGGACGCCCCGGCGGTGCTGCGCCTCGTCGGGGAGGTGCAGATGGGCGAGACGGCCCCGGTGGCTGTCGGCGCGGGGCAGACGGTGCGCATCCCGACCGGCGGCATGCTGCCGGCCGGGGCCGACGCGGTCGTCATGCTCGAGGACGTGGACGAGCGCGACGGGCAGATCGCCGTGCGGCGGCCCGCGCGGGCCGGCGACAACGTGATTCGCCGCGCCGAAGATGTGCGCCGCGGCGAGGTGGCGCTTCGGCCCGGTGCGCGCCTCCGGCCTCAAGATCTCGGGCTCCTGGCGGCCGTCGGGATCACCGACGTCCCGGTGTTCGTCCGGCCGCGCGTCGCGATTCTCGCGACGGGGGATGAGATCGTGCCCGCGGACCGGACGCCGGTGGGCGGGCAGGTGCGGGATGTCAACACCTACACGCTCGCGGCGCTGGTCCGGCAGGAGGGCGGCGTGCCGCAGGTGGGCGGCATCGTTGAGGACGTGTACGACGTGCTGCTGCGGGCGCTGCGGGACGCGCGGCGCGACGCCGATCTCGTCCTCGTGAGCGGCGGCAGCTCCGTCGGTGAGAAGGACGCGGTCGCGCGGGCGATCGGTGAGCTCGGCCGCCCCGGCGTGATCGTGCACGGCGTCAGCATCAAGCCCGGCAAGCCCACGATCCTCGCGCTGGTCGACGGCACGCCGGTGATCGGCCTGCCGGGCCACCCGGTGAGCGGGATGGTCATCTTCGACGTGTTCGTGCGGGGCGTGCTGCGCGGGCTCGCCGGCCGGAGCGACGCGCGGCCGTTCGGCCGCATCGTCCGGGCGCGCCTGGCCCAACCGATCCCGTCGGCGGGCGTGCGCGAAGATCACGTCCGGGTGTATCTCGAGCAGCGGGACGGCGAGGTGCGGGCGGTGCCGGTCCTCGGCAAGTCCGGCATCATTACGACGATGACGCGCGCGGACGGCGTCGTGGTGGTGCCGATCGGGCAGCGGTTGCTCGACGCCGGCACCGACGTGGACGTCCACCTCTTCGAGCCGTGACGCGCGCACTGACGCACGTCGGCCGCCGCGGGGCGCGGATGGTCGACGTCGGCGGGAAGGCCGAAACCGTCCGGGAGGCGGTGGCGCGCGGCGAGGTCGTCATGCGCGCCGCCACGCTCCGCATGATCACGCGGGGCGTGGCGCGCAAGGGCGACGTGCTCACGGTGGCGCAGATCGCCGGCATCGCCTCGGCAAAGCGAACGTGGGAACTGATCCCGCTGTGCCATCCGATCCCGCTGACCGGGGTCGATGTCACCCTCGAGCCGGACGTCGCGCGCGGCCGGGTGCTGATCGAGGCGCGCGTGCGGACGCGGGGACGCACCGGCGCGGAGATGGAAGCGCTCGTCGCCGTCGCGACGGCGGCCCTCACCGTGTACGACATGGTGAAGGCGGTCGAGCGAGGCGTCTCTATCGAGGGGATCCGCCTGACGCGGAAGTCGGGGGGCAAATCCGGCACGTACCGGTGGAACGGTCAGGAGGCACGACGCAAGCGATGAGCAAGGAACCGCGTCTGTGGGGCGTTCGCTGCGGCATTCTCACCGCCAGCGACCGGGTCAGCAAAGGCGAGGCCCACGACGACAGCGGCGTGTATCTTGCGGGGACCTTGCGGGCCGAAGGGGCCGAGGTGGCCGCAAACGTCGTCCTGCCGGACGACATCGAGGAGATCGCGAAGGCGCTCGAACACATGGCGGATTCCCTGCGCCTCGACATCGTGCTCACGACCGGCGGCAGCGGGGTCGCGGCGCGCGACGTGACGCCGGAGGCGACGCTGCGCGTCCTGGAACGGCAGGTGCCCGGCATCCCGGAAGCGGCGAGGATCGCGACGGCGGCGCGGACGCCGCTCGCGATGCTCTCACGCGCGGTCGCGGGGATCCGCGGGCGGACCCTGATCATCAACCTTCCCGGCAGCCCCAAGGCCGTCCGTGAATGGATGGAGGTTATTCTGCCGGTGCTGCGGCACGCGATCGCGCTGCTCCAAGACCGCCCGTCGGAGTGGGGCCGGGAACACCGGCCGTAAGCGCATGCCGCTGGTCAGCGCAGTCAACCTGACGAAGTCGTACGCGGGCGTCTCCGTGCTCACCGGGGCGTCGTGCGCCCTCGAACCCGGCCAGAAGGTCGGGCTCGTCGGCCGCAACGGCGCCGGCAAGACGACGCTGCTGCGGATGATCGCGGGCCTCGAGACGCCGGACGACGGCCAGGTCGTGCTGGCGCCGGGCGCCACGGCCGGCTATCTTCCGCAGGTGCCTGTCGTCGAAGAAAGTCGCACGCTGTGGGAAGAGGCGGCGTCCGCGTTTGCCACCGCCCGCGGCGCCGAGCGCCGGCTCCGCGACGCCGAGACGCGGCTCGCGCTGCCGGAGGTGCACGGCGACGAAGCGGTGCTCGCGGCCGCGCTCGACGAATACGGCCGGCTGCGCGATCTCTTCGAGCGGGCCGGCGGCTTCACGTACGAGGCCGACATCCGCCGCACGCTCGCCGGGCTGGGCTTTCAGGAGGAGCAGTGGCAGCGCCCGCTCGCGTCGATGAGCGGCGGCCAGCGCGCCCGGGCTGCGCTGGCGCGTCTCCTGCTGACCGCTCCGGATCTCTTGCTGCTCGATGAGCCGACCAACCACTTGGATCTCGACGCGCTCGAGTGGCTGCAGGCGTTTCTGCAGGGGTTCCGCGGCGCCGTGCTGATCGTGAGTCACGACCGGTATCTGCTCAACGCGGTGACGACGCGCACGCTCGACCTCGATACCGGCCGGATCGAGGACTATCCTGGCGGCTACACCGCGTACGTCGCGGAGCGGGAGGCTCGCCGCGCGCGGCAGCAAGAGCTCTTCGAGCGGCAGCGGGAAGAGATCGCCACGCTCGAGGAGTACATTCGCCGCAACCGCGCCGGGGGAAAGCAGAGGAGCCGGCAGGCCAAGTCCCGGGAGAAGCGCCTCGACAAAATTGTCCGGGTGGAGGCGCCGCGGAACGTCCGCGGGCCGGCGTTCCGGCTCGACGCGCCCCGGCGCGGCGTCGAAGTGGTGGTCCGGCTCCGCAACCTCGGCAAGCGCTACGCCGAGACCGCGGTCCTCTCCGGGGTCTCCTTGGAGATCCGCCGCGGCGAGAAAATCGGGGTCATCGGTCCAAACGGCGCGGGCAAGACGACGTTGCTCCGGATCATCGCGGGGCTCGAGCCGCCGAGCGCGGGGCTGGCGGAACTGGGGCCCGGCGTGCGGGTCGGCTATTTCGCGCAGCACGCCGAAGAGACGCTCGATCTCGAGTTGACGGTCCTCGACAGCGTTTTGGGAGACCGGGCGCTTTCGCCCGAGCAGGTCCGGCGGGTACTCGGCCGGTTTCTCTTCTCGGGAGAAACAGTGTACAAGCGCGTGGGCGACCTGAGCGGCGGCGAGCAGCGCCGCGTCGCGCTGGCGCGCCTCGTGCTCGACCGGCCGGACCTGCTGCTGCTCGACGAGCCGACCACCCACTTCGACCTGGCGTCGCTCGAAGCGCTGGAGCAGGCGCTCGGGGCGTTCGAAGGCGCCATGCTCATCGCGTCCCACGACCGCTACCTGCTGGATCATGTGGCGCGGCGCCTCTTGATTGTGGACGCGGGCCAAGTTCGGGGCGTCGCGGGCCCGTACCACGCGTACCGCGAGGCGCTCACGGCGAGCGCGGCGGCGACAGGCTCGGCGGCGGCCCGGCTGGCCCCCGGCAGGCAGACGGCGCCCATGCCCGCGGCGTCCGCCGATTCTCAGGCGGCGGCACCGTCGCCCGGCCCGTCGCGGCGCGTAGAGACCGGTGCCGAGCGCGCGGAGACCCGGCGCGGTCCCGCGGGGCGCGGGAGGACGCGGCGCGGGGGCGGTCACGGCGTTCCCGCCGAGACCGTGGATATCCAGGTCGTGCTCGACCGGATCGGGTCGCTCGAGCAGGAGCAGAGCGACCTCAGCCGGCTGATGGGCGACCCCGAGTTGTACCGCGACGCCGCGCGCGCCCGCGAGACCGTGCACCGGTATGAAGAAGTCAACGCGGAACTCGAGTCACTCTATGCACAACTGACGGCCGGGGACAAGGGCGCCGGTGGATAAGACCCCGCCGTTGCGCGGCGCGGACTCGTGCTTTGCGTGCGGCCAGGCCAACCCCATCGGCCTGCGGCTGCGGTTTGAGGAAGACGGCGACGGTATTCGCGCGGAGTTCACGCCCGGGCCGCAATTTCAAGGATACGAAGGCGTGCTCCACGGCGGCATCGTCGCCGCCGCGCTCGACGACGCGATGGCCAATCTGTTCCACATGCGTGGCCGCGAGACCGTGACCGCGCGGATCGAGATCCGGTACCGCCGGGAGGCGCCGGTCGGGCAGCGGTTGATCGTGACGGCAAGAACGACCGGCGAGCGAGGCCGGTTCTTCACCGCCGAGGCGACCCTGGCGCTTCCGGATGGGACGTGCCTTGCCGAAGCGCAGGGCACGCTGGCGCGGGCGGGGTAGCCGTGGCGGAGAAAGACGCCGACGCGGATCTGCATGTCATCGCGACAAACCGCCGGGCGCGGCACGAGTACTGGATCGAGGAGACGCACGAGGCGGGGATCGCCCTCACCGGGACGGAGGTGAAGTCGCTGCGCGCCGGGCACGTGATTGTTGGCGACGCGTTCGCGCGAATCGACAACGGCGAGGCGTGGCTGCTGCACTTTCACATCAGTCCCTACGAGCAGGGCAACATTCAGAACCACGATCCGATGCGGGCGCGGAAACTGCTGCTGCACAAACGCGAGATTGCCCGCCTCGGCGCCGCCGTGCAGCAGCGCGGCTACACGCTGGTGCCGCTGCGTATCTACTTCCGCCGGGGGGTCGCCAAGGTGGAGCTCGGGCTGGCGCGGGGCCGCCACACCTACGACAAGCGCGAACGCATCGCCGAGCGCGACGCACAGCGCCGGATCGCCCGGGCCCTTGGCGCGCGGGAGGCAGGGCGGGGGGTCTCCCGCCGCGGCCGCTGATGCCAACCCTCAACGCCCTCGCCCTGTACCTCCCGGTCGCGCTCATCATGGCGGTGACACCGGGTCCCGCCACGCTCTTCGTGCTGAGCCGCGCGTCATCGCTCGGGCCGCGGGCCGGCCTGCTCTCCGCCGCCGGCTTGCTTACGGGGACCTTGGCACTTGTGGCGCTCGCCGCCGTCGGGCTGAGCGGGATCCTGGCCGGGGCGCCGCTCGCGTTTGACGTGATCAAGACCGCCGGGGCCGCGTACCTGATCTATCTCGGGCTCCGGACCGTGGTCGCGTCGAAACGTTCTGCCGGCCTGGCCGCCGTCGCGTCCGGGCCCCGGGACGGGCGCCATCGCTCGGCGCCGCGGCTCTACCGCGACGGTGTGGTGACAGAACTGTTCAATCCGAAGGCGGCGCTGTTCTACGCGTCGGTCCTGCCGCAGTTTGTGGACGCGCGCCGGCCGGACGTGCCGCTGCAGATGTTCACGCTGGGCGCCATCTTCGTGGTGTTCGGCGCCGTCTCCCTCGGATTGATCGCGGTCTTTGCGGGGTCGCTTCAGGCCCGCCTGCGCCGGAGCTCGGCCTGGCAAGCCGCGGCGCGATGGCTGTCCGGCGCGGTGCTCGTCGCACTCGGTGTGCGTCTTGCCGTGAGCCGCGCCCGGTAGCGTCGTCATGAAGAAATCCGCGACCCACGGGCTTCCGGGGCTGGTACTGACCGGACACGTTTTTTCGGTGCCGCTTGATCATACCCATCCCGAGGGCGCGAAGATCGAGGTGTTCGCGCGTGAGGTGACGGCGGCAGGGAAGGACGCTCGGGACCTGCCGTGGCTCGTGTTCTTCCAAGGGGGCCCGGGGTTCGGTGCGCCCCGTCCGGTCACGGAGAGCGGCTGGATCAAGCGCGCGATCAAAGAGTACCGCGTGCTGCTCCTCGACCAGCGCGGCACGGGATTGAGCCGTCCGGTCACGGTGGAGTCCCTGGCGCAGTTCCCGAGCCCGCAGGCGGCCGCGGATTATCTGAAGCACTTCCGCGCCGACTCGATCGTGCGGGACGCCGAGTGGATCCGCCGCGAGCTCGTCGGCCCGAAGGAAACCTGGAGCGTGCTCGGCCAGAGCTTCGGGGGCTTCTGCGTCACCCATTACCTGTCGGCGGCGCCGGAGGGGCTGCGGGAAGCCATCATGACCGGCGGGCTGCCGGCCGTCGGACATACCGTGGACGACATCTATCGCGCCACCGCTCGACGCATACTCGACAAGAACGCGAAGTATTACGAGCGCTACCCCGAGGACGTCGATCGCGCCCGCGCCGTCCTGGATTGGATTTCGCGCGACGACGTACGGCTGCCGGCGGGTGACCGGCTGACGCCACGGCGGTTTCAGCAGTTGGGCATGCCTTTCGGGGCCAGCGATGGGTTCGAGACCGTACACTACCTGCTCGAACAGGAGCCGGGGTGGGCCTTCCTCCGCGCGGTCGAACAACTGCAGTCCTTCGACACCAACCCCATCTACGCGATTCTTCACGAGGCGTGCTATTGCGATGGCGCCGCGTCGAACTGGGCGGCCGCGCGCGTCCTGCCGGAGTTCCCTGACTTTGCCCTTTCCGCGGAGCGCCGCGTCACCTTCACCGGAGAGATGATCTTTCCGTGGATGTTCGAGGACTACCGGCGCCTCGCGCCGCTCCGCGAGACCGCGGAGCTCCTGGCGCGATTCGACCGCTGGCCGGCCATCTACGATCCCGTGGTGCTGCGCGCGAACCGGGTTCCCTGCGTGGCGGCGGTCTATTACGAGGACATGTATGTGGAGCGCGCCTACTCCGAGGAGACGGCGGCGATGATCCGCGGCGCCAAGACGTGGATCACCAACGAATACGAGCACAACGCGATTCGCGCCGACGGCGAGCGGGTGCTCGGCCGGCTCCTCGCGATGCTGCACGGGAAGAGCACCTAGGGGCCGTCGCGCGGCCGTCGGGCTCAGATGACGTCCGTGATATAATAACGGTGTAGAAACCGTGCGGATCGCGGGCCACCGCGCGGGCAGCTTGGGGGCGAACGGTCTCGACTGGGCTCGCAGAAGCAGGGTTGCGCGCCGAGGTGGTCCGGGTCCTCGTTAAACAACCGGACGGCGCTTACACGCCGATACACAGCTCGCATTCGCTGCTTAACTAAGTAGCGACGCTCCCCCCGCAGTGCCGGCGGGCGGGGAGTGGGCGCCATCAAGCCGGCTGCTCCGGGCCTCCTCGCTCCGGGAGGACCGGCTAAGACCTAGAGAGCTAGCGGGATCGGTATCCGGTCTGCGGGAGACCGGTCTCGCGAAATCAAAGCGCAGGCTACGCGCGTAGACGCTCTGCCCTCGCGGCTCTAGGACGCGGGTTCGATTCCCGCCGCCTCCACCATTGCAAAGAATTCGAACTCCCTCCGTGGCCGGCGTCCGATGGTTCACTGTATCTCGTCCCAGAGCGCAAATCCAGGGTTATGGCGGAAGGGGGGGTGACGCTGCTGTGGCTAGGAAAAGGGTCGCGGACCTGCTTGTGGAGACGCTGGTGGCCGCTGGAGTGAAGCGCGTCTACGGGGTGCCCGGGGATTCCCTCAATGGCATCACCGATTCGATTCGTCCGCGCCACGATATCCAGTGGTGTCACGTCCGGCACGAGGAAACCGCGGCGTTCGCCGCCGGAGCCGAGGCGCATCTGACGGGGCGTCTCGCCGTGTGCGCGGGGAGCTGCGGACCGGGGAATCTGCACCTCATCAATGGCCTCTACGACGCGCACCGCAGTCGCGTCCCCGTTCTCGCGATCGCAGCGCAGATCCCGAGCCACGAAATCGGGAGCGGGTATTTTCAGGAGACGCATCCAGAACTTCTCTTCCGTGACTGCAGCCACTACTGCGAACTGGTCTCCCAGCCGGAGCAGATGCCGCGCGTCCTCGAGATCGCAATCCAGACCGCCTTGGCTCGCCGCGGCGTCGCGGTGGTCGTGCTGCCGGGAGACGTCGCGCTTCGGGAAGCCACTACGCAGCAGCCGCGCCTCCGATTTCCAGAGCCGCATCCGAGCGTCCGGCCTTCGGACGAGGAGCTGGCCGCGGCGGCCGGGATCCTCAACAACGCGCGGAAGGTGACGATCCTGGGTGGAGCGGGCTGCGCCGCAGCGCACGCCGAGCTGATCGAGGCGGCCGGCAAATTGAAGGCGCCGATCGTGCACGCCCTGCGGGGGAAAGAGTTCATCGAGTACGACAATCCCTTCGACGTGGGCATGACGGGCCTGCTGGGGTTTTCCTCCGGCTATCACGCCATTATGGACTCCGATGCGTTGCTGATGCTCGGAACCGATTTCCCCTACCAGCAGTTCTTCCCGGAACGTGCGACGATCATTCAAGTCGACATCCGCGGAGAACAGCTCGGCCGGCGCACGAAGGTCGACCTCGGCTTGGTGGGCGATGTCAAAGCCACCCTCCGGGCCCTGCTCCCTCAGCTGGTCGAGAAGACGGACGGTAGACACTTGGACGCCTCGCTCAAGCATTATCAGCGGGCGCGCCAGGGCCTCGACGAACTGGCGACAGGCGACCCGGGCCGGAAGCCGATTCATCCCCAATACGTAGCGAAGGTGCTCGACGACGTCGCCGCCCCGGACGCCATTTTTACGGTCGATGTGGGAACGCCGACCATCTGGGCGGCCCGGTATCTCAGGATGAATGGGAAACGGCGGCTGCTGGGCTCCTTCACGCACGGGTCCATGGCCGGTGCGTTGCCTCAGGCCATCGGCGCGCAACTGACGTATCCGAACCGCCAGGTCGTCACACTCTCCGGCGATGGGGGGCTGACGATGCTGATGGGGGACATGCTTACGCTCCGGCAATCGCAGCTGCCCGTGAAGCTGGTCATGTTCAATAACGCCGCGCTCGCCTTCGTCGAGCTCGAGATGAAAGCCGCCGGTTTTGTGGATTTCGGCACTGAACTGTGCAACCCGGACTTCGCCAAGATGGCCGACGCGGCAGGCCTATTGGGTCTCCGGGCGGAGACACCGGAGCAAGTGCGTCCCATGCTCGTGCAGGCTCTCAACCACGATGGGCCCGCGCTGGTCGACGTCGCCGTGAACCGCCAGGAACTGTCGATGCCACCGACCCTCACGCTGGACGAGGTGAAGGGGTTTGCGGTGTTTGCGATCAAGGCCGTGCTCAGCGGACGGGGTGACGAGCTCATCGACCTCGCAGCCACCAATCTCTTCCGATAGGGGCCATGGAACTACGCCAACCGCGGTTCTTTGTGACGCCGGCGGAGGAGCTGCACTCCGGCCGCGCCGCCGAGCGTGAATGGGCACCCGTGGCCTCGGCGTCGTCGGGAAAGTGGTGCTCGGCACCGTCACCGAACGCGTGCTTCACACCGCGCCCTGTCCCGTGGTGATCGTCCGCTGAGCGCCGCGTTACCGCGGCGCGACGAGCCGTAGGAAGGTACGTTCTTCGGCGAGGATGAACCGTTGGTCTTCTGCAAACTGGAAGTTGGCGGTGGCCTCGGGTTCTGTTCGTAACCGCGCGCGGTACGCTTCGTAGGCCGCCAAACTCTCGAACGAGATCAGGCCGTAGGCGATGTCGTTGGTCCCCTCGTGCGGCATCCAGTAACCGACGAGGTCGCCGCCGCACTTCGGGATGATCGTGAGCCAGCGGCGCGCGTACGTCTCGAACGCCTCCCGCTTGAACGGATCGAGCCGGTACCGAATGAACACCGTGATCGCCATGTGCGCCTCCCTGTGAGGGTTCCCGCGGCGCATTCTACAGCAGAGAGACTACATGGTATCCTGAAGTGTGGAATCATGTTGTCTGAGTTGTACTGAGTTGAGGCGGCTCAACTGAAGCCCTCCCCACCGTCTAGTCGACACGACCTCCAGACAATCGCTCGGCGCGCGATGCTTGCGCGCGGCTTCCTGCCGGACTTCGATGCGGCCGTGCTCAGGGAGCTGGGGGCCATCCTCGGACCCGCCGCGACGCGGATTCCGTCTGCCCGCGAGCTGAGTGGATTGCTCTGGGTGTCGATTGACAACGACGACTCGCTTGACCTCGATCAGCTCTCGGTCGCGGAGCCCCTGGCCGGCGGCAGGGTGAAAGTCCTCGTCGCGATCGCCGACGTCGATGCCCTCGTGCGAAAAGCCTCGGCGATCAACGCGCGCGCACAACACAACACGACGTCCGTCTATACGGTCGCGCAGGTCTTCCCTATGCTTCCGGAGCGGCTGTCGACGGATCTGACCTCGCTCAGAGAGGGCCAGGAGCGATTGGCCGTCGTCATCGAGATGGTGACCGATTCGGACGGCGCCGTCGTGGGGTCCGATCTGTATCAGGCCGCGGTGGTCAACCACGGCAAGCTCGCGTACAACGCCGTGGCGGCGTGGCTCGCGGAGCAGGGGCCGATGCCGCCGCGGGTGGCGGCCGTTCCCGGGCTGGCGGACCAGCTTCTTCTACAAGATCGCGTCGCGCAGGCGCTGAGGGCACGGCGAGTCCACCAGGGCGCGCTGACGCTCGAGACAATTGAGGCGCAGGCCGTCTTCGATGGCGACGCGCTCACCGATCTGCAGCCGGTGCGGCAGAACCGGGCCGAAGAGCTGATCGAGGACCTCATGGTCGCGGCGAATGGGGTGACGGCGCGGTATCTCGAAACCAGAGGCGTTCCGGCGTTCCGTCGTGTCCTGCGTGTTCCCGAGCGCTGGGATCGGATCGTCGAGCTGGCGGCGGGGCTCGGGGAACGCCTGCCGGGAGCTCCTGATGCGGCCGCGCTCCAAGCCTTCCTCGCCGGGCGGCAGCAGGCCGATCCGCTGCGCTTTCCGGACCTATCGCTGAGCGTGATCAAGCTGCTGGGCTCGGGCGAGTACATGGTCGACGTTCCCGGCCGGCAAATGGAGGGACACTTCGCGCTCGCCGTCGACGGGTACACGCACTCGACCGCCCCGAACCGGCGCTTTCCGGACTTGGTGACGCAGCGGCTTCTCAAGTCCGCCATGACAGGTAGTCCCGCTCCCTATGGCATAGACGAATTGCAGTCGCTCGCACAGCATTGCACCGAGCAGGAGGACAACGCCCAGAAGGTGGAGCGGCAGGTGCGGAAATCGGCCGCCGCGCTGCTCTTGGAGCACCGGGTCGGCGAGCGGTTTCACGGGATCATCACCGGCGCCTCCGAGAAGGGCACCTGGGTGCGGATTGTCCGCCCTCCGGTCGAGGGCAAAGTGGTGCGCGGATTCCAGGGTCTCGACGTTGGCGATGGGGTCGACGTGGAACTGGTCGGCACGAACGTGGAACAGGGCTTCATCGACTTCGCGAAGGTGGACGGAGGTACGGCCAAGCAGGGGTAGCGAGGTAGAGATCGCGAGAGGCACCACAAGCGGATCAGAAGCCCGACGCTCCCTGCGTGTTCACGTAGAGCGAATAGAGCGACTTGCTGGCCGCCATGAACAGCCGGTTCCGCCGCAACCCGCCGAAGCAGAGGTTCGCGCAGCGTTCCGGGAGCGCGATATGGCCGATCGGCTCGCCGGCGGGCGAGAAGACGCGCACGCCGTCCAGGTCGGGGTCACCCATGCCCCACCCGCACCAGAGGTTGCCGTCGACGTCGCAGCGGAATCCGTCCGGCGTGCCGGGGCCGGCGTCGATGAGCACGCGGCCGTTGGCGAGTTTCGCGCCGTCCGCCACAACGTCGAAGACCCGGATCTTGCGCGGGGTGGCGCGCGATTCGACGACGTAGAGCTTGGTCTCGTCCGGTGAAAACGCGAGGCCGTTCGGGCCGTTGATGTCGCCGGCCACCACGGTTGCCTGTCCCGTCCTGCCATCGACGCGATAGACGTTCGCGGGCAACTCTTGTGTCGCCGCGTGCCCTTCATAGTAGCCGAGAATGCCGAACGGTGGATCCGTGAACCAGATCGAGTCGTCGGATTTGACGACCACGTCGTTCGGCGAATTGAGCGGCTTCCCGTCGAACCGGTCGAGCAGCACCGTGATCGTGCCATCGTACTCGGTGCGCGTCACGCGCCGCGCGTCGTGCTCGCAGGTAATGAGATGGCCCTCACGGTCGCGGGTGTTGCCGTTCGCGTTGTTGGACGGCGTGCGGAAGATGCCGACGGCGCCGGTTTCCTCCTCCCACTTCAGGATCCGGTTGTTGGGGATGTCGCTCCACAAGAGAAACCGTCCGTCGCCGAACCACACCGGCCCCTCGGCCCAACGGCAGCCGGTGGCCAGCCGTTCCACGGCGGCTTGGGCGAGACGATACTTGGCAAAGCTCGGGTGCAGCACCCGCACCGCTGGATCCGGATACCGCTGGCTCGGCTCCCACACAGGCTAATCCTCCAGGTAACTCGCGACCGCGGCCACCCTCACCGAGAGCCGCGGCGTCGCAGCTTTCTCTGGGCTGGGTTGGCACTCTGCACACGCTTCAGAAGTGCTTGGAGTTGAGGCGGCTGCACGGACTTGGGAATTTGGGGCAGCATGGGGGCCTCGGGGCGCTTCGCCTTCGCACGCCGCGGACGCTTGAGGGGCGGCGGCGGCGTCACGCGTTTGAACCGCGGCCCTTCGACATCCTTGCGCCGCGCGACGATCCGGTAACTGAAGGGCACGGTGCTCTTGCCTTGATGTTGTTCGCGCACCTCGAAGCCGTTCCGGGTCCGGCGCGAGACGTAGAGGCCGTGGGAGAGACCTTCCGGCGAGAGGAACACATGATAGTCGCCCGTGCGGACGACTTCGGCAAAGATGCGATCCAGCCGGACCCGGGCCGCGCCACGGACGAGCCGGGCGCGCCCGAAATCCTCGAACCAGCATTCCGGACTCTCCATGCAGTAGAGGGCGCGGTGCTCGCCGTTGCGGAGCCTAATGAGGGCGTACTTGTTAAAGTCGTCACCGACAAAGAAGTCGCCTGTGATAGAGCAGCCGCCGTGCACTTGCAGCCCCCACCCGTCGTCATTCCAATTGGCAGCAACGACGCCCGTCCCCGCATCCTTGGGTCCACCTCCGACCATGCCTAAGACACCGATGCCGCTACCTTTGCCGTCACCCTCGACGCCGATTTTGTCGCCGACGCCATAGACGCCCGTATCGCCCTGGCTAACACCGACGATGCCGGCGGCCGGGCTCGAACCCAGGACCCCGGCTGCGGTGCCTGTGCCGGAGACGCCGGTGTTGCCGCCGAGGCCCGAGACGCCGGTGTTGCCGCCGAGGCCCGAGACGCCGATGCCCGTGCTGGTGCCGAATACGCCGGGGCCAGAATTGCCGCCGCCGATCACGCCGAAGAAGTCGCCTTGGCCGGAGACGCCCGTCCAGCCAGTGCCGGCGACGCCGATGCCGGCGGCGGAACCGCCGCCGCCCGTGGGATCAGAGCCAGAGATGCCCGTCCCGACGACCCCCGTCGTGCCGGAGCCGGAAACGCCAACGTCATCGGTGTTAACGACTTTGAGTCCTGGCGGCATGTCGATTCCCCCTGTGAGATCGTTTAGAACATGTGATGTCGGCGGGCGACGGGATTGCCGAACGCAATGCCGAGAAAGACGTCGAATTTAAGACATGAGGCTGGACCCGCGGAATCAAGCCGACAATACCGAACTGAGTACCGTCAAGGTTCTGGGATCGGCGCCGGCGCTCCTTTGAGGGCGAAGCTCGGACGGAGCGCCCGCGCTGAGGGATCTGGATACCGCTGGCTCGGCTTCTACACGGGCGAATCTTCGGATTCAGTCACGATCGCGGCACCCTCTTACCGAGAGCCGCGCGACGGGGCTTTCCACGGGCTGGTTTGGCACTCTGCATGCGCTTCAGCAGCGCGTCGAGTTGCGGCGTCCGCACGGACCGGGGAATCTCGGGCAACTTGGGGGCCTCGGGGTGCTTCGCCTTCGCCTGGCGAGGAAGCTTGAGGGGCGCCGGCGGCTTCACGCGCTTGAACCGGGGCGCGTCGAGGTTCTTGCGCCGCGCCACGATCCGGTAACTGAAGGGCACGGTGCTCTTGCCTTGATGCTGTTCGCGCACCTCGAAGCCGCCGCGGGTCCGGCGCGAGACGTAGAGGCCGTGGGAAAGGCCTTCCGGCGAGAGGAACACGTGATAGTCGCCCGTGCGGACGACTTGGGCAAAGGTGCGCTCGAGCCGGACGCGGGCCGTGCCGCGGACGAGCCGGGCGCGCCCGAAGTCCTCGAACCAGCACTCCGGACTCTCCATGCAATAGAGGGCGCGGTGCTCACCGTTGCGGAGCCGAATGAGGGCGCTCTTGCCTTCAGTGGCAAAGAAGTTGCCTTTGACCAAACAATCACCCTCCGCGAACACCGCCCACCCGTCCGGATTCGTATTAACACCAACGACGCCGTAGCTGGCGCCGTTGATGTCGGCGTTGCCCATGACGCCGACCCCGCCGTGGTCTCCATCGGGCCCGGCCACACCGAAGACCCCGCCGCCGCTATGTCCAAAGGAGGGACCGCCATCACCCTCGACGCCGATATGGTCGCCGATACCACGGACGCCCGTGTCGCTCTGGCTAAAGCCCATGACGCCAGTGGCGGGGCTCGAGCCGTGAACCCCGACCGTGATGCCCGCGCCGGAGACGCCGGTGGCGCCCAGGCCCGAGACGCCGACGTCATTGCCGGTGCCGAAGACCCCGGGGCCAGAGTTGCCGCCGCCGGTGACGCCAATGAAGTCGCCTTGGCCGGTGACGCCCATCAACCCCGAGCCGGAGACGCCGACGCCGGCGCCGGATCCGCCGCCACCCGTGGGGTCGGAGCCGGAGATCCCGGTCCCCACGACGCCCGTCGTGCCGGAGCCGGAGACGCCGACGTCATTCGTGTTCACGACTTTAAGGCCTGGCGGCATATCGATCCCTCCTTTTGAGATGGCGGAGCATATGCGTGCCGGGCAATGAGATTGGGCTGAGCGGGCGGAATCAAGTAGATGAAATCGAGCTGCGTATCCTCGGGGTTCTGGAATCGGCATCAGCGTTCCTTTGAGAGGGACACGGGGGCAATGCTCTCAAACATGGCGGACGACGCCAAGCGTTTCGAGTTTCATGCCGGCGGGCGCTCCGTCTCCGGCCTGTGGACATCCGCGGCACAGCCGGTCGCCGTATCGGCCATCGCGCACGGAGCGGGCGCCGGCATGATGGATCCGTTTATGACGGGAGCCGCGGAGGGGTTGGCAGACGGCGGTGTCTCTGTACTGCGGTTCAATTTCCCATATATGGAGGCGGGCCGGCGACTGCCCGACCCGGCGCCCGTGCTGCTGGACACCTGGAACGGGGCGATCGGCGAACTCCGGCACCGCGGCGCGGGGCTCCCGATGGTCATGGGCGGCAAATCCATGGGCGGACGCATGGCATCGATGGTCGCGGCCGCGCAGGGAACGGAGTTTCCGGGAGCGGCGCTGGTGTTCTTCGGCTATCCGCTCCACCCGCCTGGAAAGACCGACCGGCTGCGGGACGCCCACCTGCCCCAGATCCGGGTGCCGATGCTGTTCATTCAGGGCACCCGGGACGCGTTGGGCCGGCTGGACCTCGTCGAGGAGGTCGTCCGGCGGCTCTATCCGCTGGCCCATCTGCATGTGGTGGCGGACGGCGACCACTCGTTCCATGTGCGGGGAGTGAAGCGCTCGGATCGCGACATCGGACACGAGTTGGGTCAGCTCGCCGCGCGCTACGTGCGCGAGATCATATCATGAGGCTGTGATCATCCCACCGATCGAGCCGATGCTCGCCGCACCGGCCGAAACCCTCCCGGCCGGCGACGGTTGGCTCTACGAGCCGAAGTGGGACGGATTCCGCGCCCTCGTCTTTCGCGGCGCCGAGGACGTCTACATTCAGAGCCGTGACCTGCGGCCGCTGGACCGGTACTTCCCCGAGCTGCACGAGGCGTGCCTCGCTCAACTTCTCGCCGGGTGCGTGCTCGACGGCGAGATCGTGATCGTCACGGACCACGGACTCGACTTCGCGGCGCTGCAGCTCCGTCTTCATCCCGCCGCGTCGCGCGTCGCCATGCTGGCGAAGACGACGCCGGCGGCGTTCGTGGCGTTTGACCTGCTCGCGGTCGACGGCCGGGACGTGCAAACTATCCCGCAGGCGGAACGGCGCCGACTCTTGGAAGGCGTGCTCGATGGCGCGGCGCCGCCGCTCTACCTGACGCCCATCACGCGCGATCGCGACACGGCGCTCGCATGGCTCCACGAGTTCGAGGGCGCGGGCCTCGACGGCGTCATCGCGAAGCCGGCGCAGGGCACGTATCAGCCGGGCAAACGGGCGATGATCAAAGTGAAGCACGTCCGGACCGCCGACTGTGTCGTGGCCGGGTTTCGGTGGCACAAGAGCGGCCCCGACGCGGTCGGGTCGCTGCTGCTCGGACTCTACGACGACGCAGGGGCGCTGCACCACGTGGGGGTGACGTCGGCCTTTCCGATGGCGATGCGCCGGCAGCTCGCGCTGGAGCTCGAGCCGCTGCGGCGGGGGGCGTTGAACGACCATCCGTGGCGCGGGTGGGCGGAGCGCGAGGGCGGCGAGTTCGTCCGCATGCCGGGAGGCCAGAGCCGCTGGAGCGCGGGGAAGGACCTGTCGTGGGAGCCGGTGCGGATCGAGCGGGTATGTGAGGTGAAGTACGATCACCTGCAGGGCCGCCGGTTTCGCCACGCGGCACTGTTCTTGCGGTGGCGCCCGGACAAACAGCCGGCCGACTGCCGGTACGATCAGCTGGAGACCACAACGCCGTTTGCGCTCGAGCGGGTGTTCGGAGAGAGCGGCCCTCAGGCCTGACGCCGCGTCGGCCAGGCCGGCACCTCATTCGGATCGGGGGTGTCCTGCTCAGGCCGCAGACCGGCCGGCACGTGCCGCAAGTTCACGCGGATGCGCGTCCACGTGCTCGACCGGCCGCGCATCGCGTCCACCAGGACGTCGTCGGCGGTGAGGTAGCCGGCGGCGTCGGGGTGGCGGGCCCGCCAGCGCTCCAGGCCGGCGAGCGCGTCCTCCTTGCGCCGCGCCCGGGCGATTTCGATCAGCGGGTACGCCGGGGCGCGGCGTCGCGAGGGCTGCGCCCGCGGGGGTTCCCCGGCCTGCTTGCGGTAGTGCGGCGGCCACGGCGCATCCCCGAGGCCTTCCCGCTCGTGCTGCGCGGAGAGTTCGAGTAGCCCGTCAAGCAAGCAGGGCGAGGCGTCGATCGCGGCGTGCCGGTCGCCCACGTTCGCGAAGCGCCGCGGCATCGTCGCGAGCGTGAAGTCGCGGGGATCGCAGTCGGCGACCTCATCCCATGAGAGCGGCGCTGAGATTCGCGCATCCTCGGTCGGGCGCACCGAGTACGCGGCGGCCACCGTGCGGTCTTTGGCGTTCTGGTTGTAGTCGACGAAGACGCCGTGACGCTCTTCCTTCCACCATTTGCTCGTCGCGAGCGCCGGCGCGCGGCGCTCCACCTCGCGGGCGAGGGCCAGGGCCGCCCGCCGGATCTCGTCAAACGTCCAGCGCGGCTCGAGCCGCACCAGCACGTGCATGCCGCGGCCGCCCGACGTTTTCGGCCAGCCGGTCATGGCGAAGTCGCGTAGGGCGGCCTGGACGACCTGCGCCGTCTCGCGGATCTGCGCCCACTCGATGCCCGGTCCGGGGTCGAGATCGATCCGGAGCTCGTCCGGATGGTCGAGGTCTTCCGCCCGCACCGGGTGCGGATGCAGCTCGAGGCAGGCGAGGTTCGCCATCCAGGCGAGGGCGGCCGCGTCGCGCGGCACCACCTCGTCGGCGCTGCGGCCCGACGGGAAGCGAAGCGAGACCACCTCGATCCACTCCGGCCGGGACCGCGGCGCGCGCTTCTGGAAGAAGAACTCGCCGCCGACGCCGTTTGGATAGCGCACGAGCATGTTCGGGCGCCCGCCGGCGCCGCGGAGCGCGCCGTCACACACCGCGAGGTAGTAGCGGACGAGATCCAACTTGGTGTAGCCGTGTCGAGGAAACAGGATCTTCCGCGGGTTGGAGATCGCCACGGTGCGGCCGCCGGCCGTGACCTGGTCTCGCTCAACGGACGCCATGACTATGACGTTACCACGCCCGGCCGTGCGGGTAACGCGGGTGTTACGAGGCGGGACCCCGGGCCGGCCGCCGTCTCATGGTGCCCGGTGGGGCGTCGCCCTGTTTGCCGCGGGACTGCCTCCCGCCGGCACCGCGGAGAGCTCGTCCTTTTTGGGCCGCCGGTTGGACTGCAGCACCTTCTTGCGCAGGCGCAGCGACGCCGGCGTGATCTCGACGTACTCGTCGTCCGCGATGAACTCGAGCGCCTGCTCTAAGTTCAGGGCCCGCGGCGGCACGAGGCGAACGGCGATATCGCTCGTGGACGACCGGATGTTGGTCATCTTCTTTTCCCGCACCGCGTTCACGTCGAGATCGTTGTCGCGCGCATGCTCGCCGATGATCATGCCTTCGTAGACGGCCGTCCCGGGACCGACAAAGAGCTCGCCCCGTTCCTGCAGGTTGTACAGGGCGTAGGCCGTCGTCGCGCCGGGACGGTCGGCGACGAGGGCCCCGGTCGGACGGCGGGGGATCTCGCCGGTCCACTCGATGTAACCGTCGAAGAGCGAGTTCATCACGATGGTCCCGCGGGTGTCCGTCAGCAGCTCGCTGCGGAGCCCGATGAGGCCGCGGCTCGGCACCCGGAATTCCAGCCGCACGCGTCCGGAGCCGTGATTTCGCATGTTGACCATGACCGCTTTGCGCGGACCCAGCTTCTCGACCACCACCCCGACGAACTGCTCCGGGATGTCGAGGGAGAGCCGCTCCACCGGTTCCATCAGCCGGCCGCCGTCGCGTTTCGTCACGATCTCGGGCCGGCCGGCCATGAGCTCGTAGCCTTCGCGGCGCATCGTCTCGATCAGGATGGCGAGCTGCAGCTCGCCCCGGCCCATCACCGCGAACGTGTCGGGCGTGCCGCCGTCCGCGACCCGCAGCGAGACGTTCGTGAGCAGCTCCTTCTCCAGGCGCTCGCGCAGATTCCGCGACGTCACGTAGGCGCCTTCGCGGCCGGAGAACGGGGAGGTGTTGACGGAGAACTGGATGGCGATGGTCGGCTCGTCGATCGCGACCCGCGGCAGCGCCGCCGGGCTCTCCGCGTCCGTGATGGTGTCCCCGATCGCGATGCCTTCGACGCCGGCGACCGCGATGATGTCCCCGAGATCGGTCGCGTCAATGTCGATGCGGCGGAGCCCGCTGAACGAGTGGAGCTGGGTGATGCGCGTCTTCGACACGGTCCCGTCGACTTTGGCGATGCCGACGTCGGCGCCGGTCCGGAGCGTCCCGTTGAACACCCGCGCGATCGCGATCCGGCCGAGATAATCGCTGTAGTCGAGGTTGGCGACCAACACTTGCAGCGGGCCGGTGGCGTCCCCCGCGGGCGGCGGCACCGTCTCGAGGATCGCGTCGAAGAGCGGGCGCAGGTCCTCGCCGGTCTCGTCGGCGGCCGTGGACGCGGTGCCGGTCCGGGCGTTGGCGTACAGCACCGGAAAATCGAGCTGGGCTTCGCTCGCGTCCAGATCGATGAACAGGTCGTAGATCTCGTTCAAGACCTGCGGGGCGCGGGCGTCCGGCCGGTCCATCTTGTTGATCACCACGACCGGCGGGAGCCCGGCCTCCAGCGCCTTGCTGAGTACGTACCGCGTCTGCGGCAGCGGGCCTTCGCTCGCGTCGACCAGCAGCATCACGCCGTCCACCATCTTGAGGGCGCGCTCGACTTCGCCGCCGAAATCGCTGTGCCCGGGCGTGTCCACGATGTTGATCTTGGTGCCGTGGTAGAAGACCGCGGTGTTCTTGGCGAGAATGGTGATGCCGCGCTCGCGCTCCAGCTCGTTGGAGTCGAGCACCCGGTCCACGAGGGTCTCGTTCGCACGAAACGTCCCGCTCTGCCGCAGCATCGCATCGACGAGCGTCGTTTTGCCGTGGTCGACGTGCGCGATGATCGCGATGTTTCGAATGGCCTGTGCCATGATGGGCTCCCTGTGTTCTCTCACTTTGTAAGTATACCTGACATTTGCCGCGTGGAATGGACAGGGCGGGGGGCCAGAGCGCCCGCGGCGGCCTGGCAGGGCGTTCCGGCGGCCGGCGAGGGTTTCGCCCTTGTGAGCGCGGCGTCATTGGACAAAGCAGCCCTCGAAGTCACCGGCGTGTGGGGATTCAACTACCTGGACAACGACTAGCGTGCCCGCCGTGGCCGGCGGCTCAGCGCGCGGGACCGCCGGTCACCCGGCGGGCTGGGCCTTCGGGGTGTCGCGCCGGATCGCGGGCGGCGGCGCGTCGGGGACGAAGAGCAGGGCGACGTTCGCGACCAGGACCGTCGCCGCGATGACGTAAAAGATCGACAGGAGGCCGTACCGGTCGCCGAGATAGCCGCCGACCAACGGCATCGCGGCCGGCAGCAGCGCCTGGGTGGTGAAGAGCACCCCGACGGCCGTGCCCTCGTACTCCCGCGGCACGACGCCGATCGCCCAGCGAAAGATCGCGGGCCGCATCGAGTACGTGAAGAACCCGAGCACCGCCAGCGCCGCGACGAACGCCGCGCCCAGGTTGAGCGCCGCGAATCCCAGGAGCGCGACGCTCGTGCTGAACATCCCCACCGTCGCGACCCGCTTCGGGCCGATGCGGTCGGAGAGGGTGCCGGCGATCGGGGTGGCGATCATGCCGGAGCCCTGCACGACGGCGAGATAGACCCCGATCAGGGCGGCCGGCAGGTGCTGCACGTTCAGCAGGTACAGCGGGAGAAAGGTGCTCAGGCCGAGCTGCGTCATGGACCGCACGCCGGAGATCATCGCCAGTACGAGCAGGCGGCTGTTCCGGACGAGCAGCGCGAGCCCGGCCATGTAGTCCTTCACGGCGACGGCGCGAACGGCCGGCCGGCCGTGCCGGCGGTGCGCGTGGCTCATCATCCTCGTGATCACCACCGTCAGGAGGAGGCCGGCGGCGACGATGGTCAGCAGCGTCTGCCGCCAGTTGAGCGCGGCGAGCAGGAACCCGGCGGCGAGCGGCGTCAGAGTGTCGCCGAGGTTCGCGCCGAGTTCGTGCAGCGCGAGCCCGTAGCCGCGGCGGGCCGGATACATCTCGGAGAGCGCCGTGATCGCCGCGGGGTGCCAGAGGAAACTGCCCACGCCGACGATCCCGACCGCCAGTAGACAGAAAGCCTTTGTTGTCCGGCGCGGGGCTACCTTCGGGGGCGAGCGAGCTACACCAGGCCCCTCCGGACGGCGAACGCGGCGGCGTGGGCGCGGTTGCGGAGGTTGAGCCGGCCATAGAGCGCCCGCAGACAGTTCTTGACCCGCGATTCCGACAGGCTGAGCTTGGTGGCGATTTCTTTGTCGCTCAGGCCGAGCGCGACTTCCACCATGATGTTCATCTCGCGCGGCGTGAGGCGGTGCGGCCGCCGCGCGGCCCCCGCGGAGGCGGCGGCCTCGTCCTGCGCGAGTCCCTCGACCATCTGCCGCGCCAGGACCGGATTGATCATCGTCGCCCCGGATTGCACGGCCCGGATGGCGTTGGAGAGATTGGCGGGCGAGATGTCTTTGAGCACGTACCCGACGGCGCCCGCCGCGGCGGCCTCACGGAAGATGTCCTGGTCGGACTGCGCGGTGAGCACCAGCACCTGGGTTCCCGGGCAGCGCGCCTTGATGGCGCGGATCGCGCCGATGCCGTCCGCGGCCGGCGCGGCGACGTCCATGAGCACGACGTCGGGCTTCGCCGCGGCCACGTCTTCGATCGCGGCCCGGTTCGCCTCCCCGACGATCTCGATGTCGCCCTCCGACGCGAGCAGCATCCGCAAACCGTGACGCAGCAGGGCGTGGGGATCGATCAGAAACACCCGGATCGGATCCACGTGCGGAATCGCCCTGAGTCGCGGTTTCAGCGCGTGCAGTCCGACCTTCGCGGGATCCATCACGTGTGATGTGCCCACACCGGAAGATTCGCAGACAAAACCTCCGTGCGGTGGCACGGACGAGATCGCCATCGCAATTACTCCAAATCTCCGCGATGGTTACTCGGATGAGCCGCGGCCGGCGCTCGAACGCGAGGTCCGGCGGGCGCGAAATCCTCCGCGAGCGGCGCGGACGAACGCAGGCCGGGGCGGCGCGGTTTTCCAATTAGACAGGCGTGGTCTCAAGACACCCGGGCGCCGGCGCGGACCACTCCATGTCGGACGCCGGCGGCCAATCCTCGGAGGCAACGGAGGCGATTGTAATGAAACTGCAGACCGATCGCGTGGTGCGGGAGTTTCAAGCGGCGTACGCGGCGCTTCGCCGCGCCGGGGGCGACGACGCGCAGGTGACGCTGCCGTACGTGCCCGTTCTGCTGCGTCGCGATCTCAGGAAGCCCCACGGATCCGACGTGTGGCTGTCCCGGCAGGCGCCGGCGGCGGCATCCGTCCAGTTCGCGCGCATGCGCGCCGCCTGGGAGATGCTGCCGGACGCAGCGCGGATGAAGGCCCATCTCATCCTGGCGGTCGAGCGGGCCGTGTGAGGAGGGACGCGTACGGGCACGAAGACAGAGGCGCGGCCGATCCTCGTGAAGGCCTGCCTGAACGGAGGCCGGCGCCGCGGCGAGCATGAAGCGGTGCCGCTGACGCCGCAGGAACTCGCGCGGGATGCCCGCGGCGCGGTGGCGGCCGGAGCCGCGGCGCTCCACGTGCATCCGCGCGACCCCGGCGGTGCTGAGACGCTCGACGCCGCGGCGTGCGGCACGGCGATCACGACGATTCGAGAAGCGTGTCCCGGGACTCCGGTCGGCGTGAGCACGGGGGCCTGGATGGCGCCCGAACCGCGGGTGCGCGCCGGCCTGATCGAGGCGTGGGCGGTGCTTCCCGATTTTGCGTCCGTCAACTTTTCAGAGACGGGCGCGGCGGACGTGTGCGCGTCGCTGATCCGCCGCGGGATCGGCATCGAAGCGGGGCTGTGGTCCGTCGAGGACGTCCGGGTGTTTGCCGGGACCGGACTCGCGGCCTGGTGCCTCCGCGTGCTCGTCGAAGCGCTCCCCCCGGATCCCAAGGACGCGGTCGCTGCCGCGGCGGCGATCGATGCGGCATTGGATGACGCGGAGATCTGGCTACCCCGTCTCCATCATGGAGAAGGACTCGCCACCTGGGCGGTCCTGGATGCCGCCTTGGGTCTTGCGCGCGACGTCCGTGTCGGCTTCGAGGACACGCTCGTGTTGCCCGACGGCCGGAGCGCCCGGGACAACGCGGAGTTGGTTGAGGCGGCCGTGCGGCTGGTGCGGCAGCACGGCCACAGGCCGGCGGCGTCCGGCACCCCCACATAGGCGCACCGGCGCCCGCGTTGACGCCCGTGGTCCGTACCGATGGAACGTTTCGGAAAGATCTCACGACAATTCTTGCGAGTACGCCGCAAGAAGCGTCGGTCGTCTTTGCTGTTTAGTACGTTATTACCGGATCTCCTACTCGCACGAGTCGATTGTGCAGTTACCGCGCATTGTGTATCGTTAGGGGGAGGGTTGAAGGGCACGGACACTTTTCATTCAAGTGTTGAGGGAGGAGAATCGTATGAAGACACGGTGGTTGGTCGCGCTCGTTCTAGGAGCTGTTTTGCTTGCCGTCGGCGCCCGCCCGACATTCGCAGGATTCGAGGGTGGCGATCCCGGCAAGAGCGGCAGCATCGATTCGCCCGGACACGACAATCCCAACAACAATCACGTGGATCCAGACCACGGGCCCAAGCCCTAAGTCCAACGGAGAGACGCTCGATAACGGCTAACCGCTCCAAATAGTCATTTGGCGGGCCACGAGAACGCGACCAACACTGGCGGTAGGGGTGACGGGGGCGAAGATCGCAACGGTCACTGACCCGAGCCGCCGCGAAGGCGGACGGATTCGAGGGTGGCGATCCTAGCAACCAAGCCCGGTAGGGGTTTCGGCCCGACAGGCAGAACTCCGAGTTACGGGCAGAACCCTGGGTGGGGGACTTTTTGTTGCCGATGATCCGGGTTCGTAATCTGCGGCGTCGCGCTGACAGTACTGAACCGACAGCTGGCGCCGGGCGGTCACCGAGGGGGTTCTTTACCGGAACCTCGGCGGCGAGCCGTTCCTTCGAGGCGGCCGTCCTTGTTGCGGCGGTCGCGGCGGCGGTTGGCCTCTACCTGCTTCCGGTTGCTAAGGTGTCCGGTGGCCTGGCTCCAACGATCACTTTTGGAGGACTCGCCGGAACGCTCGTCCTGCTGGTCGCTGCCACGGCCGCCGTCGCGTTGGGCGGCGTCTATCACCTACCGGTCGGTCTGAAGATGTTCCTCGCACTCGGCAGCGGCGCGTCTTTTGCTATCCTGCTGGCCTTCCCGCCGCATCTGGCGCTGATCCCAACGTGTGCCGGCACGATCATCGCGCAAGTGGCCAGCCGTGCCCGCCGCCGGCTGAGCGTGCCCACGATCATCTTCAACGTGGCGCAGTACGTGCTGACCTGGAGCCTTGTGATCGTGCTCTTCCACCGGCTCTGGGGCGACCTGGCATGGCTGCCGGCCCAGGCCCGGCTGTGGACGGCCGTCACCGGCGCCGCGCTGGCGTACGTGCTGATCAATTCGTGGCTGGTCTCGACCTGGTCTGCGCTCCGCAAGCGGACTGGTGCCTGGGACCTCTGGCGCCAGATCCTCCGGGAAGGCTTGGCCGGATATGCAGGGACGCTGCTGCTCGGGGCCGTGGCCGCACGACTCGCCACCACCCATCCGTTCTGGGTCGTGCCGCTTCTGATTTCGGTTCTCGCGATTTACTGGGGTCAGTCCCGGATGGCTGGCATGCAGCGCCGCCAGATCACCACCACGCTGTCGTCGCTCGTGGAGACAAATGAACGTCTGTCCCCGTATATGCACGAGCACTCCGAGCGCGTGGCATGGTGGTCGGAGCGTTTGGCGCGCCAGATGGGTCTCGCGGAGGCCGACGCCGAGCTGGTGTGGTTCGGCGCCAAGCTGCACGATCTCGGCATGATGTTACTGCGCCGCGACCTCGAGGCGACGCCGGATGTGCTGTCCGACGCTCAAGTGGCGCTCATGCAGCAGCACTGCGCGATCGGAGCGGACGTGCTCGACCGGCTTCTCGGCATGGGCGCCGTGGCGAGCTACGTCAGGTCCCATCACGAGAATTACGACGGCACCGGATATCCGGACGGCCTGCAGGGTGAGCAGATCCCGCTCGGGGCGCGGATCATTCGAGTGGCGGGCGCGTACGACGGCCTCTGCTCGCCCCGTCCGCACCGGGCGGGATTCGATCCCGAAGCCGCCATGCTCCGGCTCCGCACCCAGGCCGGGACGCATTACGACCCGCAAATCGTGCGGGCCCTCGAGCAGGTCGTCAGAACGGCCGATGCCATTCCGTCGTTCACCAGCGTGTTTGGCGCCACGTCGCGGCAGCCCGCGCTGGCGTTTGCGGTGGCGGCGCCGGTCGGCAACCCTGTGTGGGAAGCCTGGAAGGCGCGGTTTCCGGAGCGGGAAGGCACGACGCCGGTCACGCCGGCCCCGCACGCTGTCGGCGCGTCGTCCCTTGAGCCGGCCGCGCCGGCGAGGCACCGACCGATGGCGACTCCGGCCGTCTCCGAGGCGGCGCCCTACCTGGTCGCCATTCAGGAGACCGAGCGGCGGCGGATCGGCCGCGAGCTGCATGACGAGATCGGCCAGGCGCTGACCGGGCTCAAGTTGACCCTGGAGGCGCTGCCCCGCCAGCCGGAGGCCCGGGTGGAAGAGAGCCTGCAGAGCGCGCGCGAGGTGATCGCGGACCTGATGGCCCGCGTGCACGACATCTCGCTGCAGCTGCGGCCCGCGGTGCTCGACGATCTGGGGCTGCTTCCAGCCCTGGAGTGGCACGTGGAGCGGTACCAATCGCAGACCGGGCTGCGGGTCGCGTTTACGCACTCCGGTCTCAACCGCCGGTTCAGCACCGGCGTCGAGACGGCGGCCTACCGGATCGCGCAGGAGGCGTTGAACAACGCCGCGCGGCACGCCGGTGTGCCCGACGTGCGCCTGCGCGTCTGGCTCGCCGAGGGGGCGCTGTCGGTCGAGATCGAGGATCGCGGCCGCGGCTTCGACCCGACCGGCGTTGAATCGAGCGGTTTGGTCGGCATGAGGGAACGGGCGCTGCTCATCGGCGGGCGCCTGGGCGTGGAAACCGGCCCCGGCGCGGGCACACGGATTACGGCCACGCTGCCGATCACCACCACCGAGGTGCGGCGACAGGCGCGATGACGCCTGTCACGATTGTTCTCGCGGATGATCATCAGGTCGTCCGGCAAGGTCTGCGGGCAGTCCTCGAGGCCGAACCGCTGTTCTCGATCCTCGGCGAGGCGGGGGACGGACGCGAGGCCGTAGACCTGGTCGTCAAGCTCAAGCCCCGCGTGCTCATCGTGGATCTCATGATGCCCGGGCTGACCGGCCTTGAGGTCACCCGGCGCGTGCGCAAGGAATCCCCCGACACACAGGTCGTGGTCCTTTCCATGCACTCGAGCGAGCCGTATGTCATGGAGGCCCTGCGCAACGGGGCCGCCGGGTACGTGCTCAAGAACTCCCAGTCGGCCCATCTGGTCCAGGCCGTGCGGGAGGCGGCCGCAGGCCGCCGGTACCTGGGTCCGACATTGTCGGAGCGCGCGATCGCCGCGTACGCGGACCGCGCGGCCGCCGACTCCGGTCCCACCGACGCCTACGACTCGCTGACGGGCCGCGAGCGCGAGGTGCTGCATCTGGCCGCGGAAGGCCACAGCCACCGGGAGATCGCTCAGCGTCTCACCATCAGTCCGCGTACCGCGGAAGTCCACCGCGCCAATCTCATGCGCAAGCTGCATTTGCATAATCAAACCGACCTCGTTCGCTACGCCATCCGCCGGGGCATTATTACCGAAGAGTAGCGCCGCCCATGTGGAAAGACTTCAAAGCGTTCATCACACGCGGCAACGTCGTCGACCTGGCGATCGCCGTCATGATCGGCGCGGTCTTCGGCCGCTTGATCACATCCCTGGTCAACGATATCATCATGCCGCCGATCGGCCTGCTGTTCGGCGGTCTCGAGTTCACGAATCTGTTTGTCACGCTGCGGGGCGGGCCGTACCCGTCGCTCGCGGCGGCGAAGGCCGCCGGCGCGCCGACCATCAACTACGGCATCTTCATCAACAACGTCGTCGATTTTCTCCTCATCGCCGCGACGCTCTTTGTGGTCGTCCGGCTGGTCACCAGGATGCACCACGCACCGGAGCCGAGCCGCACCACGAAGCCGTGCCCGTACTGCCTCTCCACGATCCCGCTCGGGGCCACGCGGTGTCCCCAGTGTACGTCCGATCTGGCCGCCGGGAGCGCCGGTGGCGCCGGGGAGGGTGCGCGTCGAGGTTGAGCGTTCTTTACGTTGTCGTTATCGCGCGATGCGCGCGAGCATCCAGAGGGCGAGCCCGATCGAGGACGCGCCGAGCACGCGGGTGAGCGCGGTCGATATCGCGGACCCCGGCACGAGAAGATCCGCCACCAAGCCGACGAGAAACGCCGTGCCGACCGCCATTCCCGAGAGTCCGGTGCGCGTTCGCATGACGTCCTTATTTTGCCCAAAAATGCGCCGCGTGTGACAGCGTCCGACCATGTCCGGATGCGCGGACGTTAGGCGCCCTTCGCCGGCAGGGGAAAACGCATGCGACGGCCGGTGTGCCGTGCGGAGGGCGACAGACGCCGCCTTAATACCTACGGCTTTGCGGGCGGGACCGCCGCGCGGCCCGCCGAATACAGGCCCCGAGATGCGTGTCCTCGTGATCGGAGCCGGCGTGATCGGCGCCTCGACGGCGTATCGTCTGGCCCGAGGCGGCGCCGGTGTCACCCTCCTCGACCGCGGCCGGATCGGCGGCGGGACCTCGGCGACGAGTTTCGCCTGGACCAACGCCCACAATAAGACACCGCGCGCCTATCACGACCTGAATGTCGAGGGCATGCGCGCCCATGCCGCGTTACGCGCGGAATTTGGCGGAACTCCATGGTGGCACGGCGGCGGCAACGTGGTCGTGGCCGCGGGCGAAGAAGGCGCCGCGGTCCGCCGGCGCATCGAGCGGCTGCGAGCCTGGGACTACGCGGCCGAGGAGATTACGCCGGCCCGTCTGCACGATTTAGAGCCGGACATTCCAGACGAGGTCCTCCGCGGGGCGACGATCGCGTTCTTCCCGGACGAGGGCTGGATCGAGACGACGGTCTACGTGCACGCGATGGTCCAGGCCGCCGTCGCCGCCGGCGCGAGTGTGGTCGAGGGTACGGGAGTGCGCGAAATCCGGCGAACGGGCGACCGCGTGACCGGCGTGCGCACCGACGCCGGCGACGTGCATGCTGCCGACGTCGTCGTCAACTGCGCCGGCCGCTGGGCGGGTGATCTCGGGGCGTCGGCCGGGCTCGGCATTCCGCTCGCGCCCAACCGGAGCGTCCTCGCGATCACACCTCCCGCGCTGACGCGCCTCGCGCGGGTCGTCCACGCGCCGGCGTGCCAGATCCGTCCCGACGGCGGCGGCCGTGTGATGGTCCAGGCGGACGACGTCGACGACGCCGTGACCGCCTCCGGCGCGTCCTCGCCGCCCGCCGATCTTGCCGCCGATCTGGTGCGGCGCGCGGCCGCGCTGCTCCCCGGGCTTGCGGGTCTGAACGCGGAGTCGGCCCGCCTCGGCATCCGGGCGATGCCGGCGGACGGCCACTCGGTTGTCGGGCCGCAGGGGGGTGTGTCGGGCTACTACGTGGTGGTCACGCACAGCGGCGTGACGCTGGCACCGTTCCTCGGCGCCGTCGCAGCCGAGGAGATCCTCCGCGGCGGGACGGATGCGCGCCTCGCGTCGTTTCGTCCGGACCGGTTCGGCGCGTCCTAGCTACCCGACCACGCCGGACGTCTAAACGGCGGATCCGGTTACGAATTCGAGAGCTTCCCCCAGTTGCTGTAGCCCTGCATCAAGAGAATCCAGCTCTTGTCCCGAAGGTCGGTGGGCAGCAGGTCATGGATCGCGTGCAGCTCGTCCAACTTCGCCTCCACGGCGTTCTGGACTTGCTTCTTGCTCTCCGCCTCCATGTACGCCTGGTCGAGAATGCGCAGCTGGCGGTGGATCCGCAGCAGCGATGGAATCACACTTATTGAGACGCTCATTGTCGCTATCCTCCTTGTATTGGCCAGCCAGTTACGCCTGCGCGGCCGCCGTTGCCCTCGAGCCGGTCGGGGCTGGCTTCGGCGATCGCCTCGTCGACCGTATCGTGCACGGGAATCACCGTATCGAACCTCAGCCTTCGGAACAGAGTCCGCAGCGGCGCATCGGACGACATGACGAGCCGCAGCTCGCGGCGCCGCGCGCGGAGGTCCTCCGCGAGGTCGTACAATAGCCGGATCGCGGCGCTGTTCAAGTACGTGACGCCCGTCATGTCGACCGCCACCAGGGCCTGGGCTCCGGGTTCCGTCGCCGCCGCCCGCAGGTCGCGCTCGACCTGGGGAAGGCTGACGAGGTCGAGATCGCCCTCTACGCGCGCTACCGTCGCGCGCAGCGGCTGGTGCACCGTAACCCTAGCCTGTGCTCTCATCATTGCTGTCGCCGTGAACAAATCCCCAGTAAACCGACACGTATTTACCCTCACCCTGGATAAGCGTAAACGCGCGACTGAGTGTTCCCTGCATTCAATCGATTGCTCCCTCAAACGGTAACGCCGGGACAAGTGGAAGGAATCCCGTGCCGAGAGCCGAAGGCGGCCCGAAAACCATCGCAAGGAGGATCGGCGGTGATGCGTTCGGTCATATGTGTGGTCCTGGCGGCGATCGTATCGTTCGCCGGCGCGCCCGCAGCGCCGGCGGCCGGCGCTTAGGCGATGCTGAGCGTAGTCGTCGATCGGTTCAGGACGGGCGGGGTCATTCCCGAAGTCTACGCGTACTGTGTGCCGGCGAAGGTCGGGCACACCGCCGGGGGTCCGAACCGCAGTCCGGCTGTCTCGTGGTCTCGCGGACCCGCGGGGACGGCGTCTTACGCGATTGTCGTCGTCGATCCCGACGTGCCGAGCGTCTTCACAAGTGCCAACAAGGAAGGACAGGTCATCCCCGCGGGCCTCAAGCGGCAAGACTTCTACCACTGGCTCCTCGTCGATATTCCGCCGTCGACCACCGCGCTCGCGGAGGGCGCCGATTCCAAAGGCCCCTCGCCGAAGCCGGCCGGACCCACGGCGAACGGCGTGCGCGGCCTGAACGACTACGGCGACGGCCGGGCCGGCTACGACGGACCGTGCCCGCCCTGGAACGATATGATCGTGCATCACTACCACTTCCGCGTGTACGCGCTCGACGTGGCGCACCTGTCGCTGCCGGCCGCGTTCCATGGCCCGGACGTCATGAAGGCCGTGCAGGGGCACGTACTGGCTCGGGGCGAGGGCGTGGGACTCTACACGCTTAACCCGGACGTCGCGCGGACGCTGCCGAAATAGAAACGGCGATGGAGCGCGCGCGGGCCAAGGGGGCGTTGGATCAAGACCGGGTGGCGCTAGGTGTGTGTCCGAGAAATGCCCCTCGGACAGGACTTTAGCATGCGAAAGTGGAATCTCTTGCCATGCCGGACAAAGAATATCGTCCGTACCATCCGAATCAACTCCTCCTGCTCCCGCCGTC
>Ga0207416_1000688_pt1 | contig 53546 bp, 55 predicted proteins | sample PaiPotPPM11metaG_FD_184107 | JGI IMG/M metagenome (GOLD analysis project Ga0207416, IMG submission 184107) | Iron sulfur acid spring bacterial and archeal communities from Banff, Canada, to study Microbial Dark Matter (Phase II) - Paint Pots PPM... ... | reverse complement strand
ACCAGATCTCGTTCGAAATCGGCGGTCCCCAGCAGCGATGCCCAGAGCGCATCCGGAAGCGTCTTCCCCGGCGGCAGCGTCACGAGAAAACCGTTGTCGTCGGTGGTCAGCGTCGTATTCAAACGGGAGCTCGCGTGAATGCGGGCCCCGACGACGCGAGCCAGGGTCTCGTTGACGCGGCGCCCCGCGCAGGTGTGAAACGCTACGGTTTGGCTACGATCCATTCGATAGACTTCCAGAATCGGGCGACGCTGCGTCGGCACGTCCGAGAGCGCGAGCTGTTGCGCGACGTATCGTACCGCGTGCGCCGCCTCGGCACCCCGCAGCGCGTATCGAGCGCGCAGATAAGCCAACGCACGCTGCGGATTCCGCGCGCGCAGATGCTGAGCAACCGTCGTGCGTAAGGTCGTGATTTCGGCCGCGAGCGCCGGCGAGACGCCTTTCATATGCGAACTCCACTGCGGTACGGTTGGGCGACCGCGATGGGGTTCGGCAACGACGCCGCCGCGCCCGATCTCCTTGACCCGCATGCTTCGTCCCGCGAGCACGAACACGTCGCCCTCGCGCAATTCGTTCGCGAACCCCTCCTCGACTCGCCCGACCTCGCCGCCGTTGGCGCGCACCATCACGTGTTGTTCGTCCGGGATCGTGCCGGCGTTGTCAAAGAATGCGGCACAAACCTCGCGGCCAAGGCCGTAGACGGCTTCCTCGTCAAAGCCGAGGCGCCGCACGTGCGCCTCGTCACCACCCGCACCGCCGCCGCTGAGATAACGCGCGCAGCGAACGAGTTCCTCGCGCTCGAGATCTCGATACGGATAACTGCGCCGCGCGATCGCGAGCAATGCGTCGAGCGTTACCCGGCGGTCGTAACAGACATTTGCGACCATCCACTGCGCGAGCACGTCCAACGGCTCGTGTGGAATCTGCAGTTCGTCGAGAACGCCGTCGGCGATGCAGCGTTTGGTCGCGGCGGCCTCGATGATATCGTCTCGATCCTGCGCGATCACGATACCGCGCGCGATCGCGTCGGGCCGATGCCCGGCCCGGCCGACCCGCTGCAGCGTCGAGGTCATTCCCCGCGCACCGCCGACGATCAGCACGCGATCGATGTAGCCGATATCGACGCCGAGTTCGAGGCTGGAGCTGCAGACGACCGTGCGCAGCGTGCCGGCGCGTAACGCCGCTTCCACGCGATGGCGCACGCTGCGTTCGAGGGCACTGTGGTGCACGCCGATGCGCGAATCGTAGCGCCGCGGCGCGGGCTCCTCGCCGATTTCCTCGATCCCCGTCTGCGTTTGCAGCATTTCGTGCGCGAGGCGTTCGGCTTGGCTGCGGACGTTGGTGAAGACCAGCGACGTTCCCGTATCCTCGCACAGGGCGCTCGCCGTAGCGGCAACGGTGGTCATGGGCGCCATCGCGCCCGTAAACGGCGCGACGACTCGGAGTTGCAGCGAGCGCAACGAGCGGTGATCGACGATCTCGCACGCGCGCTGCGGCCCCACGAGAAACGCAGCCATGCGGTCGAGCGGAGAGACCGTGGCCGAGAGGCCGATGCGATTGAATCCGTTCGCAACGTCTTCGAGCGACTCCAGGGCAAGCGAGAGTTGCGTGCCGCGTTTATTTCCGGCGAGCGCGTGCACTTCGTCGACGATGACGGTTTCGAGGCTGCGCAGCGCGCTGCGATAACTCTTCATCGCGAGCATGAGGGCCAGCGACTCGGGGGTGGTAATCAGCAGGTGCGGCGGGCGAGCCAGCATGAGCCGCCGTTCCTCCACCGGCGTATCGCCGGTGCGCACGCCGGTGCGCACGAAACGCTCGCGAACGCGGCCGCGCCGTACGGTCGCGCGCTCGGAATTGGGACGCTCGAGCAAGCCCATTTCGCGCAGCGGTCGCCGCACGTTGTGCTCCACGTCGTAACCCAAAGCCCGCAGCGGTGAAACGTACAGCGCGTACGTCTTAGGGTACAACTCGTCGGCGTCGCGCCGATGGGCGAGCCGCGAAACGATCGGAAGAAAGGCGGCGAGCGTCTTACCCGTACCGGTCGGCGAGCAGATCAGCAGATTGCGTCGCTCGATGCCCAGCGGCAACGCATCGCGTTGCGGGGGCGTCGGCTCGCCTAGGCGATCGACGCACCAGCGGGCGACGTCGGGGTGGAGGGCGGCAAAGGGGTTATCCATGGGCTCGAACACCCGTTCGAGCCCATGGGGCCTAGTTCTTGTTCATGGAGTCCGATTGCAGCGTCAGTTCCGTGTCGCTCGTCTGGTCGAAATAGCCGCCGGTCGGCTGCTGCTTGTGCAGGGTCGAATACTCCTTGACCGAGGTCGGCACGAAATGCGTGACATCGTACCGGATGGTCGAATCGGCGTTGAGGGTCATCGCGCCGATGCCCTTCTGCACTACGGCACGATGCTCCGCGATCGTCGCTATGCCGTTGTCGTTTTTCGTAACGGTGAAGTCGATCGAGGTCGAGCCATCCTTGCTGGCGCCCCCTTCATGCCAATGCTGCTTCGCATCCAATTGCGACGGGTCGTAGAAGTGAGGTGCGAGTAGCCGCACGATTGAAATTTCTTCCGGATTAATGCCTTGCGGATTCTGACAGGTCGTATTGGTGTCGGCGAAAACCACGCATGTGTCCGGCGCTGCATTTCTGCCGTTCTGCCCCGTTTCGCTAACACTCACGACGAGGCCGTGGTCTGGCTGAATGCCCATGATATCGACCGAAATGGTTCCTTTGTCGGAGATGCCTCCGGAGAAATCGGCGGCTCCGTAGTTGAGATTTTGCCGATGCTGGTCACCCTGCTGGCCGACGCTAAACGCGTACACGAGGTGACGGAGCGATTTCGTCTGTGCATGAGCCGGAACGCCGGCGCACACCACGATCGCTAAGGCCGATAGGACGTATGCAAAAAGACGTTTCATGCCGGGCTCTACCGCGTACTTCAGGCCACTCCCTTTACGCAATCTCAACAAATGCAAATGGCCGAGCGTTGAAGCTCGGCCGCGATTTCCAGGAATGCGCCCAGCGCACTAGGCCAAACGGTCGACCGACCCGCCGATCCCGATAGACGAGAACAGCTTGGCAGCGACGATTTTATCGAGCGTCTGAACATTCGAGAGAACCCCAATGTTCACGCCTTCGGACACGCTGGCCGCTGCCAGCCCGGTTGAGAGTGCCGCTACATCCATGCGATGATGAAACCTCCACCCCTAGTATCGGTAAATACCGGTGAAAAGTCCAGACCACCCCGAAGGGAGCCCACCGTGAACCCGCTGCTCGGTACCTTTATCCGCCTGACCCTTGCGATCGCCGCAGTGATCGTAGCGTTCTTCCTCCTCTTCGTCATCATCAAGGTCGTCCTCGTGGCGGCGATCCTGGCGGCGCTCGCGGTCGGAGGCATCTTCCTCTTTAACTTCTTCCGGCGCCAGCGCCGGCGGTTACCCGTCGTTCGCTAGGAGACAAACTCCAGGAGTACCCGCCCCAGCCGCTCCGGCTCCTCGAGCATCGGCATATGTCCGGTCGCCTCGAAGACCTCCAGGCGCGCGCGCCGAAACGAGCCGGCCATTTGGGCCGACTCGGCCGGGCTGACGATGCGGTCTTCGGCCCCGGCCACCACCAGTACCGGCATGTCGAGATCCGGCGCGATGTCGTCGGCAGGATCGCGCAGCGCCATGCCGCGCAGCAACGCGGACAAACCACGGACCTCATTTCGCCCGGCGATCTCGCGAGCTAACCGCTCCAAATCGGGATGCAGCCGCACGGTCTGCGGTGCGAACAGCGTCGGTATCACCGCATCGACGATCTCTCGAACGCTCCCCGCAGCTTCCGCGCGATCCGCAAGTTCGTTACGCCATCGCACGCGTTCCGGCGTGTCCGCGGCCGTGCGACTGCAGACCAACGCAAGGCGCTCGACGCGCTCCGCGTACATTCGGGCAAACGCCAGCGCCACGTAACCGCCGAGCGAATGGCCCACGATCGTTGCGCGTTCGATGCCGAGCGCATCGAGCACGGCGGCGATGTCGCCGGCCATCGCTTCCATAAGATACGGCCCGGGCGGAACGCTCGACGCACCGACGCCGCGCAGGTCCGGAGCGATGACGCGATGGCTTGCGACCAGCGTTTTCGCGCTCTGCATCCAGATGTCGCGCGTCAGCGGAAAGCCCGCCAGCAGTACGATTGCGGGCTCCGCGTTCCCGTCGATTTGCACGTCGATGCGTGCGCCGTCATTGTTTACGCGCATCCGCGCGCGCTCCGCGATATCACCAAAACTTGCATAACTCCTCTTAATACTGTATAAGGTAGGCAACAACCCTGGCTGCTCCGTAGCCAGAGAAAGGATGACTCCACACACATGGCAGTCAAACGAACGAAGAAAGCGGCGCCGAAACGCGCGAAGAAGGCGGCAGCGCCGAAACGCGCGGCACGCAAGACGACACGCAAGACCGCGGCCCGCAAGACCACTCGCAAAAAGACGACCCGTAAAAAGGCGACGACCCGCAAGAAAGCAACGCGTAAGAAGGCCACCCGCAAGAAGGCAACGCGTAAGACCGCGGCTCGCAAGACCACCCGCAAAAAGGCGACGACCCGCAAGAAAGCAACGCGTAAGAAGGCCACTCGCAAGAAGGCAACGCGCAAGACTGCGGCTCGCAAAACCACCCGTAAAGCTGCTCCCCGCCGCAAGGCCCGCAAAGCAGCCCCCCGCCGGAAAAAGGCTGTCGCAGCCTAGTCGTTCCGGCATTTTTTATACCCGCGAGTCGCATCGGCGACTCGCTTTTTTTTTAGATGCTTCGCACGATCGGCACAAAGATCCACACCGCGAGAATAGCGACGATGCAGATGCCTCCAGCCAACGCGAAGGCGATATGCAAACCGACGATCGAGGCGACCGCTCCGACCACGAGCGACCCTCCCGGAACCACGCCCATGGCGATCATCGTGTACACCGAAATGGCGCGCCCTCGCACTTGATCTGGAGCGAGTACTTGGATCATCGTGTTGCACGCTCCCAGGTAGGCGAGCGTTCCGACACCGATTGCGAAGAGCACCGGGATCGCAAGCGGTATCGACCAGACCGTTCCCAAGACGAGCACGCCCGCCGACATGCCCAGCGCCGATACGAGCCAGAGCACCGAGCGGCGTTCGAACTGCGCGAAGTGCGCCGTGAGCAAGGCTCCCCCGAATCCCCCGATGCCTACCGCGGCCACCGCCCAGCCCAGTTGCTGCGCGCCGCCGTGCAGCGTGTTCACGATGTAGGCGGGAATCAATTGACTGTAAGGGCGCACCAGGATCGCGGTGAGTACAAACGACCCGACGATCCAGCGCAGAATCTTGTGCCGTACCAAGAACGCTATTCCAAACCGGATCGACGTCAGCATCGGCTCGCGCCGCCGCTGCGTCGGGGGAGACGGCGCCATCATCGCCACCGCGACCACGACGGCGAGCGTGGCGAACGCGTTAACGTAGAACGATCCCGCAACCCCGACCCACACGATGAGGATGCCGGCGATCGCGGGGCCGATCACGGCCGGAGCGTTGAATGCGACCGAATTCAAGCCGATGGCATTGCCAACGTAAGCGCGCTCGACCAGCATCGGCACCCAACTCTGGCGCGTGGGCGAATCGAATGACTGAGCGGCCGAGTTTCCGACCGAGATCACGGCTAACCAGAACAGGCTCAGGGAGTGGAAGCTCGCCAGCACGGCGAGAGCGAGGGCGGCCAGCGCCATCGCGCCGTTCGCGAGCACCAACACGCGGCGACGCGGAACCATATCCGCCACGACCCCGGCAACCGGCGAGAGCAGCAGCACCGGTAGCGCGCGCGACGCCCCCAGGATGCCCAAGTACAACGCTGCGCGATGAGGCGTAACGGCCAGCTGCGCGACGTAGTACCCCATCGCGGTAAACTGCATCCAGGTGCCCAGATTCGAGATCAACAAGCCGATCCACAGCAGGCGAAAATCGCGAAACCGCAACGATGCGAGGATCGAGAGCGCGCGTCGTGCCGGCGGGCGTTCGCTCACGATCGCGCGGCCACGGCCGCGACGATGAGCGCGGCGCTCCCCTCCTCACCGAATGAGGCGGTGTCGATCGAAAGATCGTAATGGTTGGGATGGCCGAACTCCGCATCGTACCAGTCGCGCAGGTGCGCCTTGCGCGCGCGGTCGATCCGGTCCACCTCCGCCTGCGCCGTCGCGCGTTCGAGCGCGAGATCGCGCGCGACGTTCTCGATGCGCCAATCGCGCGGTGCGTGCATGAAGACGCGTAGAACGTCCGGCCTGCGCCCGAGAATCAGCGAGGCAGCGCGCCCGACGACGATCGTGTCTCCCCGCGCGGCGTACTCCCGTACCGCCTCCTGGACCTCGCGCAGATACTCTTCGTCGAAACTCTCGCCGAAATGGGCCGCGTTCACCTCGGGGGTCGACATCTCCAAGCTCGAGAGCAATCGCTCCCCAAGCGATCGGCCCACATCTTCGACGGCCTCCACTTCTTCCGGCGTGGTGCGCATGCGCTTGGCTACGACGATCGGCAGTTCGCGATCGACCAACGTATATCCCAAACGCGCGGCGACGCGGTGCCCGATCGCGACCGCGCCGGCACCGTATTGATTCGAAATCGTCACGATCACAGCGGTTACTCCGTAGGTTCTTTATGCGTGCGGGGAGCCGGGCATCCGCACTTCGAAGCCAGACGGGTGCCGCCGATCATCCAGACGCATGAACTGCGCAAAGTCTTCCGCACCGTCCGCAGAATTCCGGGGCCCTTCGGCGCGGTTCGGACACTCTTTTCGCGCGAGCACGAGGAACGCGTCGCGGTCGACAGCGTGACGATGGCGCTCGAACCGGGTGAATTGGTGGGATACATCGGCCCCAACGGAGCCGGAAAGTCGACGACCATCAAGATGCTCACCGGCATCCTCGTGCCCAGCTCCGGCGAGGTCCGCGTCGCGGGTATCGTACCCTACGAGCGACGCCAGGAAAACGCCCGCAACATCGGGGTCGTCTTCGGCCAGCGCAGCCAGCTCTACTGGGATTTGCCGCTGATCGAATCCTTCGAGCTCCTGCGCGCCATCTACGGCATTCCGCGCCCGCAGTACCGTCGCAACCTCGACGCATTCATCGAACTGCTGGCCATGGACGAATTTCTACGCACGCCCGTCCGCCAGCTCTCGCTCGGGCAACGTATGCGCGGCGATTTCGCCGCGGCGATGCTCCACGATCCGAAGATCATCTATCTCGACGAGCCGACCATCGGCCTTGACGTGGTGGCAAAGGACGCGATTCGCAATTTCATCGCGCGCATCAACGCGGAGCGCGGGACGACCGTGATCCTCACCACCCACGATCTCGCCGATGTGGAACGATTGTGCCGGCGTATCATCTTAATCGATCGCGGCATCATCATTTTTGATGGGGATATCGAACGAATCAAAGGCGAGTACGGGCGTTTTCGCACCCTGGTCTTCCGCTTTGCGGAGCCGGTCGGCGCACCGTTCTTGAACGGGGCCGAGCTGGTCGATTCGGACGGCGTCACCGCCCGCTTTCGCTTCGACCGCAACGCCCAGCGAGCCGACCTGCTGATTCGCCTCGCGAGCGAGACCTATCGGGTAGAGGATGTGAGTATCGAGGAGCCCGACCTCGAATCGATCATCCGGCGGATCTATGTCGAAGGATACGAGCGTCCGAACGTGGAGAGCCTCACATGATTTTTTCGAGCGGCACCAAGAAACCGAAGATTCATTCGAGTGCCTATGTAGCCCCGACCGCCGTGGTCAGCGGAGACGTGACCATCGAGGCGGGCTGCGCGATCCTCCACGGCGCGGTCGTTACCGCCGAAGGGGCCCCGATCGCAATCGGGGCGGATTGCGTCATCATGGAACAAGCGGTCGTGAAATCGAGCGGCGGCAGCGTGCTGAACTTTCCGGTTCGGATCGGCGAGCGCTGCATCGTCGGCCCGCACGCCTACGTCGTGGGAGCCTCGATTTCGGCCGGATGCTTCATCGCGAGCGGCGCGCGGATCTTCAACGGCGCGCGACTCGGCGAACGTTCCAGCGTTGCTCTGGGCGCGACCGTCCACATTTCAACCGTTGTGGCGCCGGGGACGCGCGTTCCGATGCAGCACATCGCGTACGGCGATCCGGCTCGGATCGTGAGGCCGGAGCACGCGGCGGAAGTTCACGAAGCGTTGAATTTTTTTGAGACGGTGTTCAATCTGGAGGCCGGCGAGGACGTACGCGCACAAGCGGCCGCGGCGTACGCGCGCTTCTTGCGCAAGGCCCACGCGCAGGACGCACCGGTCGGCGATGGGAGCCACACCACGAAAAACGCGCCGCGACGCAGCGCCGGCGACGAGCCTCCAAAGGCACAGATTGCGGAAGTCGACGGCGTGGTCGATGCGATGATGCTCGAATTGCAAGAGATGGAGCACCGCCGGGCCGAGTCGCTCAAGAAAAAGCCGCCACGCTAAGGCTCGCTCGATGATCGCCGCCCGTCACTTCGAACCGTATGTCGAGTTCGCGAAAAAGGCCTTTGCTCGCGAGGCTACCTATCGCCTCGAGGTTCTCACCGAGGTGGGATCGCTCGTGCTGCGCGTCTATATTCTGCGCTCGCTCTGGACCGCGCTCTACGCGCAGAATATAGCGCCGATCGGGCTCCCGCTGCATGGGATGATTACCTATGCGACCGTCGCGCTCTTGATGTCGTTGATTTTGGAAGTCGACGGGACCCGCTTGATTCGCGAGAAGATTCGCGAAGGCACGATCGCCACCGATCTAATGAAGCCGATTAGCCTCCCGACCTACTTTTTCAGCGACGGTTTGGGGCAGACGCTCCTCCACGCGCTCTTGGTCGTTCCCTCGCTCGCCTGCGCGCTGCTGCTCGTGCACATCGACGTCCCGCCGCCGGCGACGCTCGCCGCCTTCGCGCTCTCGTTCCTACTCGGCTACTGCGTGAATTTCTTCATCAATTTTTTAATGAACACGATCGCTTTTTGGACGCTGGAGACCTTTGCGATTCAAATGATCGTGCGCTGGGTCTCCGACCTGCTCAGCGGGCAGATCATTCCGTTGACGTTCTTTCCCGGAGTGCTCGGACGGCTCGTGTTCGGGCTGCCCTTCGCGGCCGTCTATTCCACGCCGCTGCTGATTTACGTCGGCATCATTCCACGCACCGCGTGGATGCCCAGCCTTGCAATCCAATGCGCGTGGTTACTCGCCTTCGCCGGCCTGTCGCATCTCGTGTGGCGCGCGGCCTCACGACGTGTGGTTATCCAGGGCGGATGATCCTAGCATTGCGTCGACTCATTTTTGAAAGGGGCCCTGCGTGCAGCTAACCCACACCGGCTACAACCGCTTGATGCTGGCCGTAGCCGGCCTAGGCGGATTACTCTTCGGCATCGACGTTGGGGTCATCGCTGGAGCGCTCCCCTATCTGGCCGATACGTCCGGGTTTAGTGCCCAGCAGCTCTCGTTCGTCGTCGCCGCGGTGCTGTTAGGGAGCGTCGTCGCGGTGCTCTTTGCGGGCGTCTTGGCAGATTGGATCGGGCGGAAGTACCTGATGGCCGCCAGCGGCTGCATGTTCGTCGTCAGCGTTCCGCTCATCGCCCTCTCGCACGACTACGGTACGCTCGTCTTCGGACGGCTACTGCAAGGAACCAGCGCTGGGCTGATCGGCGTCGTCGTGCCGCTCTATCTCGCCGAGTGCTTGCGCGCAAAAGACCGCGGCAAAGGCACCGGGATGTTTCAATGGATGCTCACGTTCGGATTCGTGGTGGCCGGGCTCATCACGGTATATTTCAGTTATCGCTTGGGTTACGTTGCGCAAACGGGCGATGCGGCGGCGATCTTTGCGTTCAAAAACCACGCTTGGCGCAACACGTTCTGGGTTTCGCTACCGGCGGGAGTGCTCTTCGTCGCGGGAAGTCTGCTCCTGGCGGAGTCGCCGCGTTGGCTCTTTGCGAAGGGGCGGCGCGAGGCGGCTTCCGCCGCGCTCTCGCGTTCGCGATCGAGCGGCGAGGCGCAATTGGAACTGCGCGAGATGGACGAAGTGGATGGCGAGCAACGTACGTCGCCGTCGGCCGGAGCCAAAATCGGAGACTCCCTGCTCCAACGCCGATACGTCGTGCCGTTCGTCCTTGCATGCGTCATTCTCACGTGCAATCAACTCACCGGTATCAACTCGATCATCCCATATAACACCACGATCCTCTTGCAGGCCGGGCTCTCCGACGTGCAAGCGCACGTCGGGAGCCTGGTCTTCAGCATCGTGAATTTTCTGGTGACCATGATCGCCATGATGCTCGTCGATCGAGCCGGGCGAAAATTTTTACTCACCCTTGGAAGCGCCGGGATCATCCTCTCGCTCGCCGCGACGGGCCTCCTCTTCCATCGTACCGAGGCGCATCGCGTCAGCGTCCGCGCGCCCGTCCAAGCGATGGTTACGCAAGCGCAGACGCTCTCGCTACGCTTCGATTCGTCAACGGCCGGCAGACTCTTGACCGCCGCCGGCGAGCCCGCGCCCGGCCGGCCGCAATCGCTCGAGATCTTATATTCCTACGGCGCGTTCCACTATGCAACCAACGTCGTCCGCTCGAACGATCCGGCAACGCCCCTGGCCATCGCGCGCGCCGTGCCGGCAAACCGCGTCGAAGCATTTTTCGCAAATCCATTCGGTCATTTGGCCGCCGCGAGAACCGCGCCGCTCGTCATCGATTCCGCCTACGTGACGCCGTTGCCGCGCCAAACCAACGGATGGCTCGTCGCGCTGACGCTCTATCTTTTTATGGCATCGTTCGCGATCGGGCCAGGCGTCTGCGTATGGTTGGCGCTCTCGGAATTGATGCCGACCCGCATTCGCTCCAACGGTATGAGCATCGCGCTCTTTCTCAATACCGGAACGTCGACGATCATCGCGGCCGTGTTCTTGCCGATGGTCGGCAAATACGGCTACTCGACGATGTTCTTCGCGTTCGCGGCATGTACGGTCATCTACTTGCTGACTGCGACGTTCTTCTTACCCGAGACCAAGGGCAAGACGTTGGAAGAGATTGAGGAGCACTTCATCGGCGCCCCTCAATCGGCGAAAACTTCATCCACCTAGCACCAACGCCAACGTTCGCCCGGCTGAAACGAGCTAGACGTAACATACCTGAGGGTTACCCGCATGGTGGAGATGCAGGCAACTGGGCGAATCGAAGGCGGTCGTCCCTACTCCTTACGAGAGCGCAGGCACGTCCCATAAGGCCAATTCGCCGTGCCCCTTGACGCCCAACCTCGGCACGTCGAAGAGCCGAACGGCATCGCCTTTATGCAACGTTTCGCCGTTCGCTTCCACCACGCCGTCGGCGACAAACAGAAAACCGTACCGCGACGGCGCAAATTCGTGAACCACCATCGCATCCTCCACCCGCGCGACCCCGAAACTCGCGGCCTGCGTAATGCGAATCGGTGCCTCCACGTGTTCCTGCCCGCTCACCGGATAGAGCCAACGGTTACGGCGATCCTCGATGCCGAACTGCATCTGGCCGTACGACGGCGGTGTCCCAAGCTTGCCCGGCAACACCCACATTTGGACGAGATGCAGCGGCTCCGACTGGCTGTTATTGAACTCGCTATGGCGCACGCCCGTACCGGCGCTCATAAATTGGACGCCGCCGGGGCCGACCACGCCGCGATTACCCATATTGTCTTCGTGCGCGAGTTCGCCCGAAAGCACGTGGGTAACGATTTCCATGTCGCGATGCGGATGCGGCGGAAAGCCTTGACCGGCCGCGATTTCGTCGTCGTTGAAAACCCGCAGCGCGCCCCAGTTGAGGTTATCCGGGTCGACGTATTCGGCGAAGCTGAACGAGTGAAACGTTTTGAGCCATCCGTGTTCGAAGAAGGCTCGCTCGTTCGAACGCTGGATAGAGAACGTGGGGTTGTGGGTGGTCGTGAGGGTCATGGCCTTCTCCGTAATCCCGGGGTGGAGGCGAACGGTTGCGGGGGCTTGGCATTCGGCGTGGAAGCGCGCCGATAATGCTGGGAGCCTACGCCCAATATTGGCGAACCAACCTGCTCACGATGCTCGAGTATCGGGCGAATTTCATCATGTGGTTCGTCTTTACAATCGTTTACCACGGCGTAGCCCTCGGCGCCCTCTACGTGACGATGCGCCAGTTCCCGTCGATGAACGGGTGGGACTTCCGCCAGATGTTCTTCCTCTACGCCCTCTGGATGACGGGGCACGAACTCCACAACGCACTCTTCTTCAACGTCGTGAGCGTGCCGGAGTTCGTGCGCGAAGGGCGATTCGACCGCTTTTTGGTGCGCCCGCTCGACGCGCTTTTTCAAGTGCTGACCGTTCCGGCGCAGCTCTTCCCAGACGGCTTGATTTTGGCGGTCGCCACGTTTGTTTTCGCGACGGCCTACGCGCACGTGCGCGTCGATTGGATCTTCTGCGTCTTCGCCCCGCTCGTCATCGCGGGCGGGGCCCTCATCGATCTCGGGATATCGCTCGGGGTCGCGACCGTTTCGTTCTGGTTCGTGCGGGTCGATACGCTACGCTGGGTCGTGATGTCGCTGGAGCAAGATTTCACGCGCTATCCGATCAGCATTTACACCCGCGGCGTCCGCGTCGTGCTCACCTTCATCTTGCCGTTCGCGTTCATGAACTTCTTTCCGGCGGTGTACTTTTTGCACAAAGCGACGACCGGGATGCAGGTCGACCCGCGTTTTGGCCTGTTGACTCCGGCGATCGGGCTGGCATGGTTCTTGGCCTCGTACGCCTTCTGGCAAGTTGGGCTACGCCACTATCAGGGAACCGGATCGTGAAGCGATCCACGTTCGTGGCCGGTGCCGCGGCGCTTGGCCTAGCTCCTCATTCCATCGAGGCGGCGACGGTGCAGGCGCGCGTGGCGGCGATCGCCCGCGACGTGCCGGGCATTATCGGCGTCTATTGCCGCACGCTCGCAGATGCTCCGCCGATCATCGCCTATCACGCGGAAGCGATCTTTCCCACAGCGTCGACCATCAAGCTGTTGATTATGACCACCGCATTCGCGTTGGAGGAACGCCATCCGGGTACGCTAGCGCAGGAGCTCGTCACGCATCGTCGCGATCTCATCGGCGGCTCCGATTTTATGATCCACGCGCGCGAGGGGCAGCGCTTCACGGTCGGGCAGTTGCTCGTCCCGATGATCCAACTCAGCGACAACACCGCGAGCAATATGCTCGTCGATCATTTCGGGATGGACGCGATCAACCGGATGGGCGCGACGATCGGCATGCGGCACACCGTCCTCGCGCGCACGTTCCTGGACTTCACCGCGATCGTTCACCACCAAGATAATCTCACCGCGCCGGCCGATATGGGCGAGCTCCTCTACCGCATCGCGCTGGGCGCAAGGGAGGGCGTGCGTACCGTCGTTTCCGCCGTTCATTGTCGCCGGATGATCGAGATCATGCTCGGGCAGACCGACCGCGATGGGATACCGGCGGGTTTGCCGCACGGCATTCAGGTTGCGAATAAGACCGGCGAAATCGACGGAACGCGTAACGATATGGCGATCGTCGAACCGTTCGGCGACTCGCCGTACGTGCTGGCGATATTCAGTAAGGACGTGCGCGACTACGCGCGCATGTATCGCGCAACCCACCGCCTGGCCCGGCTCTCATTCGAGAGCGCGGGGCGCAGCGGGGCGTAGGCCGGCGGAGAGCGGCTAGGAGCCTTTGGCTTCCAGCGTGACGCTCGTCATCTCATCGCCGCGACGAATCGCGTCGAGCGCTTCGAAACCCGAGCTCATCTGCCCAAACACCGTGTACTGATTGTCGAGAAAACGCGCGTCGTCGAGGCAGATGTAAAACTGCGATCCGGCCGAGTCGGGGTTCGAGGATCGCGCCATGGCCACGGTGCCGCGCAGATGCGGAAGTTTGCTGAATTCGGCCTTGAGGCTGTATCCGGGCCCGCCGGTTCCGTTGCCGTCCGGGTCGCCGCCCTGGACCACGAAATTGGGCTCGACCCGATGGAAGGTGAGGCCAGTATAGAAGCCGGCCTCCGCGAGCTTCATGAAGGCGGCGACGTGCATCGGCGCCTCATCGGGGAAAAACGTAAACACGATGTCGCCTTTCGGCGTCGCGATGCGGGCCTGCGAATTGCGGGCACGCTCGATGTAGGATTCAAGCTCGTCGGATTGCGGCGGGGCATACGCCATGGGATGGGCTCCTTCGAAGGTAGTATGGCAAAACGAGACCGCTGGATTGGTCGCCGAATCGGGCGATGCCTGGCGCGGCCGGCGGGCGAGCGGCGAGGGCCGGCTTGCCGGGACGTTTAGCCGCACGAGTTTTCGGTAGAATGAGAAGGAAGCTCATGGCCACCCAATTCGATCACCCTAGGAAGCGTGCCGCGCGCGGCGATACTAGCACGCTTCATCTTCGAGTGCCTCCGGACCCGCGATACGCGCGAACGGTCCGCGATGCGATCGTTGGGTTTGCAGGCGTCCACGAGATTCGAGATGAGGATCTCGAGTCGCTTCTATTCGCAGTCGGCGAAGCGCTGGCGAATGCCATCGAGCACGCCGCCTCGCAGGACGACATCGAAGTACTGTGCGAGGTGGACCGAGAGCGCATCGTCGCTACCGTGATCGACCGTGGAAAAGGCTACCGGCGCGTTCCCACCGGGGTCGTTCCCTTGCCCGGTGATCTGAGCGAGCGTGGGCGAGGCATCCCGATCATGCAGCGGTGCACGGATTTTTTTGACGTCCTCTCGCTCCCGGATCGCGGCACCGCCGTGCGGCTGGGGCGATTTCGACGGACGTCCGAGAGCTCGGGCTCGTAAACCGGCAAGAGGGCGGCACTCGCGCGTGCAAGCAGGGGGAATGATGCGTTTTCACGTCGCCTTTGCCTCGGGCCTTGCGCTCGCGCTCCTCGCCCAGCTTCCCAGCGCGGCATCGGCCGCCGGCGCTCCCGCCGACCCCCGCATAACGGCCTTGGTCGACCAAGTGAGCGCGGCGCGCCTCGAAACCGACGATACGACCCTGGTGAACTTCCGTACGAGAAACGATTTCTCGGAGACCACGTCGACCGCGACCTCGGGCGTGTTCGCGGCGCGGGATTGGATCGCCGGACAGTTTCGGGCGATCGCGGCGAAAAGCGACGGCCGCATGACCGTTCGGCTCGATACCTACGTTCAGCCGAAAACCCCGCGCACCCCGCGCGCCGTTACCGAATCGAGCGTCATCGCGACGCTGCGCGGCACGGAGCCGGGACGTATCTATGTGATGTCCAGCCACTATGACGATTGCAACGGCGACTGCACGGACGGATTGGGCGTCGCGCCGGGCGCCGACGACAACGGCTCGGGAACGTCAGCCGTCCTCGAAGCCGCACGCATCATGGCTTCGACCCATTTCAAGGGCACCATCATCTTCGCGTGCTTCGACGGCGAGGAGCTCGGCCTGTGGGGCTCGGACCACTTTGCCAAAGAGATGCGCGCGGCCCACGCGCCGATCGTCGCGGATTTGAACAACGACATTATCGGCAACAGCACCGGCGGCGACGGCTTGCACGAACCGTTCGTAATCCGCGTCTTCAGCGAGGCGCTTCCCAGGGGAACGATCGACGCGCGCGTCAACCTCTTAGGGCTCGAGAACGATTCGCCGTCGCGCGAGTTGGCGCGGTTCGTGAGCGACACCGTGCCCGCGTACCTGCCGGAGATACACGTGCGTCAGATTTTCCGCGCGGATCGTTTCTTACGAGGCGGCGACCAGGAGTCGTTCCAGGCCGAGGGTTTCCCGGCTATCCGTTTCGTCGAGCCGCATGAAAATTTCCGCCACCAGCACCAGAACGTCCGGGTCGTCGACGGCGTCCAGTACGGCGATCTTCCCCAGTTCAACGATTGGAACTACCTTGCGCGCGCCACGCAAGTCAACGTCGCGACGCTAGCGGCGCTCGCTCTTGGGCCCGCTCAGCCCGACGGCGCGCAGATGGTGCTCAAGCACCTCGGGTACGATTCGACCCTTCGCTGGAAGCCGGTCCCCGGCGCCGTATCGTACGAGATCGTCTGGCGGGCCACCGATGCCGCCCTCTGGCAGCACGTCAAAAATGTCGGCAACGTCACGCAGGCGACCGTTCCGGTCAGCAAGGACGACTACATTCTCGGCGTACGTTCGGTCGATGCGGCCGGATTACGGAGCGTCGCCGCCTATCCCGCGCCGGTTCGAGTTCCGTAAAATCAACGCGCTTGGTATTCCAAGCGCGTTGATTGGTCCACAAAATTTAGCCTGAAAAGTAGCAAGCGTTCGAGGAGAATGAGCACGGGTTAATAATCGTTAACCTATGAAAAGTAGCAAGCTCTGGTACGGACTCCTAGTGATCCCGTTTATCGCTACGCTCTTTCCGGGACTCTACAATCGGTTAGAGCCGCATATTTTCGGGATGCCATTCTTCTACGCATATCAATTAATTTGGACCGTTTTCTGCGGAGTGCTTCTCGCGATCTTCATCTACGGAACGAGGGAGAAGCCAGATGCACGCTAGTTCGATCGTTCTGATCCTACTGCTCCTCGGAGTAACCGTTCTCGGATTCTGGGCGGCGCGTTGGCGCGAAAAGGGATCGCTCGAGAACATGGACGACTGGGCGCTCGGAGGCCGCAACTTCGGCGTCGTCGTTTCGTGGTTTTTAATCGGCGGCGACTTGTATACCGCGTACACGTTCATCGCCGTGCCGGCGCTCGTTTACGGCGTGGGCGCTTTCGCATTCTTTGCCTTACCTTATACGATCGTCGCGTATCCGTTTGCGATTGTGACGCTGACACGCTTTTGGACCGTCGCAAGCAAGCGCGGCTACATTACGGCGGCAGATTTCGTGCGAGATCGCTACGGCGACCGCAGCTTGGAAATTCTCGTTGCCATTACCGGCGTCATCGCGATCCTCCCATATATCGCACTGCAACTCGTCGGCATGAAGGTGATCTTCGGCCAACTCGGCGGCGCCTTCGCCGCGGGCGGAGGGGTCCTCGCGCTGACGGTGGCGTTTGTCTTGCTCGCATCCTATACCTACACGAGCGGCCTGCGCGCTCCGGCGCTCATCGCGTTCGTCAAGGATACGTTGATCTACCTCACGATCATCTGCGCGATCGTCGCCGTGACGCATATGTTCGGCGGATGGGCCGGCATCTTCGATGCTGCCGGAAAGGCCCTGGCCGCGCGGCCGAAACCCGCGACGCTCCTTCTCCCATCGCAGTTGTACTTCGCGTACGGCTCCGTGGCACTGGGATCCGCGCTCGCACTCTTCATCTATCCGCATTCGATTACGTCGTTGCTTTCGGCACGGACGCGGACCGTCGTCAAGCGCAACATGGCCCTGCTCCCGATCTACTCGCTGCTGCTTGGCTTCTTAGCGCTGCTCGGCTACGCCGGCATCGCGGCCGGTATCAAAGTTTCCAACCCACAACTCATCGTACCGATTCTTTTCCAGCGCATCTTCCCCGATTGGTTCGTTGGGGTTGCCTATGCGGCAATCATTATCGGAGCGCTGGTTCCCGCGGCAATCATGGCCATCGGCGGCGCCAATCTCTTTGCAAGTAACCTCTTCAATCAGTTTTCGCCGACTCGCACCTCAACCGAAACGCGGGTGGCAAAAATTCTAACCCTGGTTATTTGCGCGGTCGCGCTGCTGTTCGTGATCTTCGTCAATCCGAAGTATGCGATCGGCTTCCAATTCCTCGGTGGCGCCTGGATTCTACAGATCTTCCCGGCGTTCATCATCGGGCTCTTCACGCGCTGGTTCCATCCCAAGGCGCTCATCCTCGGATGGGCGGTTGGCATTGTGGCCGGCACGTACATGGCCATCATGACGAACTTTACCGCAAACTTCCCGCTCCATCTCTTCGGTGGAACGCTTATCGGCTACGGCCCGCTCTATGCGTTAATTCTCAATCTCATCGTTACCACGATCGCCACCCCCATCTTCGCCGCGGCGAAAGTGGGAGCGGGCACCGACTTCACATCGGCTGCAGATTACGCATAGTCGGTCGCACGTTGCCGCTGCAAGGAGAGTTCACATGGCAGTTGCCACAGATGCTCGACTCAACGAATTACCGCTCGCTCATGCGAGCGGTATGTCCCCATCTCCGTATCGTCCCTTCTACATAAGGAGAGTACCCACTATGAGCCACATCCGAACTGGGTGGATGGCCATCGCGTTAGTCCTGAGCTTCATCACTGGTGTCGGGATTGCATCGGCCCAAACGACACCGGGTGGAGCGGCCTCAGGCGCTGACGCGGTCGCTAGCCCAGCCCCAAAACCTAAACCCAAGAAGCTTCTCGCCGTCTTCCATCTGCAACCGCAGTTGACGTTCAACACGGGCAGCTCCGACTTGCCGAACCCTGCCGGCGCAACCGGTAACTTCCAATACGCCGGCGGGACGCTTCGCCTCAATTATGGTGCGCAGGTTTTTCTCGGCAAAAAGCTATTTATCAACTACGCGCATTTCTACATCAACCAAAACCTCGGCCGCGTAACCAATAAGGCAGGCGGCTACGTTTACCAGGTCTTCAACGACGACCGGGTCGACGACGTAAGCCTCGACATGCCGATCGGCCCGGTTTTGGCTGCGGTCGGATTCCACCAGCGCGTACGTCAATGCTGCGGGAATCCTCCGCAAAACGCCGCGGGTGCGGTCGCTTACCACTTGTTCTACGTTCAAGGTGGGACGCGGTTCGGCCCAAATAGCAAATACTTCGGAAAACTGGTTGGCCTCACACTCAACCTAGCGGACATCCCACATAACGCGAACCAGACCTTCACGGACCCCAGCACCGGCGGAGCGATTCCCGCGGAAGGTAATAAATTAAAGCTTACCTACACGGGCAATATCACGCTTCCGATCGGCGACCCCAAGACCTCGACCTTCGCGGCATTTTTGACGTATCTCAACAACTACGACTACTTCAATAACGCGCCGTTCATGTATCTCTACAATCAGACCGACTTCGGCTTCATCAAGAAGTTCTCGTCGGCGGTAACGCTTCAGGCAACGGACTCGAACCTCTACCAGCACCAGCAAGGGTTCCCGTTCGTACCTCCCAACACGATCAATCGCGCAAAACTCCTGATCACTCTGGATTACGCGATTCCGATCAAGCAGTAACGGCTGCAAACAAAAAATAGCGTGGGCGCTCGGCGTCCACGCTATTTTTTTGCCTAAAGGCGGTTAACGATTGACCGTGCTCATGTCCGGATAGCGCTGGCCAGCGGTGGCGCCTCTGGGGGCGGCCTCCGCGATGCTCGCAAGGTCGCTGGCGCTCAGCTCGATCGTCGCGGCCGCGGCGTTCTCTTCCAAATACGAGCGCTTCTTCGTTCCCGGAATAGGCACGATATCGTCGCCTTGCGCCAAGAGCCAAGCGATCGCGAGTTGCGAGGGCGTCGCGTTCTTGCGCGCCGCGATCTCACGGACCCGATCGACGAGCTTGAGATTCTGCTCGAAGTTCTCGCCTTGGAACCGCGGGTGGTTACGGCGCGTATCGTCCGCCGGAAAATCGTTCGACGTTTTGAACGCACCGCTGAGAAATCCGCGGCCGAGCGGGCTATAGGCGACGAAACCGATACCGAGTTCGCGGACGGTCGGCAGAATGTCGTCTTCGACATCGCGCGTCCACAGCGAGTACTCCGTCTGCAACGCGCTTATCTTATGCACCGCGTGCGCGCGACGAATCGTCGCCGGCGCCGCCTCCGAGAGCCCCAAGAAGCGCACCTTACCGGCCGCGACCAACTCGGACATCGCGCCGACCGTCTCTTCGATCGGCACGGTTGCGTCGACGCGATGCTGGTAGTACAGGTCGATATGCGCAACGCCCAAGCGTTTGAGCGATGCATCGCAGGCCGCACGCACGTAGTCCGGGTGGCCGTTGACGCCTTTGAACGACCCGTCGGCCCCGCGCACGTTCCCGAACTTCGTCGCGAGCGTGACCCGATCGCGGCGATCCGCGATCGCACGCCCCACAAGCTCTTCGTTTTTGAACGGCCCGTACATATCGGCCGTATCCAGAAAGGTCACGCCGATTTCGATCGCGCGATGGATCGTCGCAATCGACTCCGCGTCGTCGCGCCCGGCGTAGAATTCCGACATGCCCATGCAGCCCAAGCCGATCTCCGATACGGCCAGGCCCTGGGAACCAAGTGTTCTCTGCTTCATAACAAATTGGACCGTCCCGGCTCTCGGCAAGTTGCGCCGTCGCGGCTATTCCGGCAGGCTCCGAGCGATCGCGGCGAGGGTCGCGTCGATGTCGGCCTCGGTGTGCGCGGTTGAGACGAACATCACCTCATTCTGCGAGGGCGGCAGCAAAATACCGCGCGCGAGCATGGCGTGATAGTAGCCGGCGTATGCCTGCTTATCCGCGCGTCGGGCATCATCGTAATTGCGCGTCGGCGCACCCGCCCGAAACTTAAAGTCTACGATCGACTCGTGCTGCACCACCGCATACGGCAGGCCGCGGTCTGCGAAGATGCCGCGAATGCCGTCGGCCAGGCGCGCCGCGAGCACACGCATCTGCAGGTAGTACTCCGGATGCGTTTCCAACAGGTCCAGAACTCGATGGGCCATTCCAACCGAGAACGGGTTGCCGCCGTGCGTGCCCCCGGTAAACGTCGAGCCCTCCGGCGCGAGAACCCGCATGACGCCGGCCCGTCCGCCGAAGGCGGCGATCGGAACGCCGCCACCCATGATTTTCCCGATCGTGGTCATATCGGGCACGATACCGGCGCTAGCCTGCGCCCCGCCGAGCCCCAATCGCAACCACGTAATGATCTCGTCGAAAATCAGCAACGCGCCGAACGCATCCGCGCGTTCGCGCAAGCCGCGCAGAAAGCCGTCAACCGGCGTGACGTAGCCCATGTTGCCCACGACCGGCTCGACGATGATCGCCGCGAGTTCGTGCTCGCGCCCGGCCAGCAACGCGTCGACCGAATCGAGATCGTTATAGCGCGCGACCGCGACATCGCACATGACGCCCTCTGGAATGCCGCTCGCCTGCGCATCGGAGGTATGCGCCGACGCGCCGGCATCGAGCAGTGCAAAATCGGAGTGGCCGTGATAATTCCCCGCGAACTTGAGCACCAACGTACGCCGCGTGTACGCTCGCGCGACGCGAACCGCACTCATGACCGCCTCGGTCCCGGTCGAAACGAAGCGCATCCGCTCCATCGAGGGCACGTGCTCGCGAATGCGCTCGGCTAGCCGAACCTCTTCGGGATGCGTCGTACCCCACACGAACCCGTTCTTCGCGAGCTCGTCCAGGCCGGTGGTCAGCGCCGGATGCGTGTGCCCGAAGAGCAGCGGCCCATACGCCATCACGTAGTCGATATAGCGTTTCCCGGCCTCATCGTACGCATAAGCGCCTTCCGCTCGCTCCTGCACGAACATGGGCCCGCCCACGCCCCAACAGGAGCGCACGGGAGAGTCGCAGCCTCCGGCAAGCACGGCCTGCGCGCGAGCGATACTGGGAAGGGCGGTATCGGTAGACATCAAGGCTCGCTCGTTCCCGGAGCATCCTTTGGCTGCCTGCCCTGCATCTGAGGCTTTGGCGGTACAGCAAACGGCGAAAGTGGTGTTGAATAGAGGGGCTATGCCGCACATCGATGTCCAGATATCCCCCGATTCGAATATCGAGGAGCTCGTCGCCGCGCTCCCGATCGCAGCCGAGGTCCTCACCCAATTCGGCTTGGGCTGCTCGGGCTGCGGCGTGAGCAAATACGAGACCATCGCACAGGGCGCAAAAGCGCACGGTCTGCGCGTCGAGCCGGTGATCGCCGCGCTCACGCAGGCGCGTCTCTCGGGCTTCGTGCCGCTCGTGAGCAACGAAGATCGCACGCCCGCTCGCCGCGCTCCCGGCTCGTTCAACGGCCGCGCCCGCATCAAATACGTCATCCCGATCATGTCCGGCAAAGGCGGCGTCGGAAAATCGCTGGTGACGGCGCTGATCGCCATCGGCCTGCGCCGCAAGCACTACGCGGTCGGGATCCTCGACGGCGATATTACCGGCCCCTCGATTCCCAAGCTCTTCGGCTTGCGCACGCCGCTCGCCATCGAAGCCGACCCCACGGTCAAAAACGATAAAGGACAAGCGCAGCCGCTCATGGTTCCGGCCATCACGCGCAGCGCCATCGAAGTCGTCAGCGCAAACTTGCTGACGGATAAAGAAGACACCGCGATGATCTGGCGCGGCCCGATTCTTTCCGGCGTCATCCGCCAATTCTACGAACAGGTCTTGTGGAGCGATCTCGACTTCTTGCTGATCGATCTGCCGCCCGGCACCTCGGACGCACCGCTCACGATTCTGCAATCACTTCCGGTCGACGGCGTCATCCTGGTAACGATGCCGCAGGCGCTCGCGACCATGATCGTTCGCAAAGCGGCGAACCTTGTGCACCAGCTCAAAAAACATATTCTCGGCGTCGTCGAGAACATGTCATACTTCGTCGCGCCCGACACGGGCACGAAGTATGAGATCTTCGGGCCTTCGTATGCCGATAAAGTTTCGGAACTTGCGGGCGCACCGGTGCTCGCGCGCATCCCGATCGATCCGGAGAAAGCTCGGCTCGCGGACGAAGGACGCGTGGAAGAGATCGACGATCCGATCTGCGATCAGCTCGCGGATTCGCTGCTTGCGGCGCTTGCGGCGCATCCGAAACCTAAGGAAGTTATTTCGATCATTTAGGGCGTGCTGGTGCCGGCTTGACGCCGGCGACCGCGCGTCACTTGTTAACGTCGAATAGGATTTTGCCGTCGCGCCAGGTTTGACGCACGGTGCAATCGGCGAAGCGCGCGCCGTCTAGCGGGTCGCGATCGAGAACGACGAGATCTGCGGCCAATCCCGGTTCGAGATTTCCCGTGTGCGTTTCCGCGTAGCCGAAGCGCCCGGCATTTACGGTGTAGAGTGCGAGCGCTTCGTGCGCGGTGAGGCGTTGTTCCGGCTCGTGATGGTCGAGGCAGGCTTGCATCCCGGCGAGAGGATCGAGCGGGCAGACGGGGCTATCGTCGCCGCCGCAGAGCACGGCTCCCGAACGAGCAATCCGCGCGAGCGCGTTCATGCGCCGCTTGCGGTTGGTCCCGAGGCGCTCGTCGTACATGCCGCCGTGGTTCCCCCACGTTGCGTCGAATTGCGGTTGCATCGAAAGATAGATGCCCATGCGCGCGCATGCATCGATATGCTCGTTGCTCGCCATTTCGAAGTGTTCGATAAAATGCCGGGTACCGCGTTGCGAAGGCTTTCCGGCGAGGACGCGCTCCCAAGTGCGAATGCACTGTTCGATGGCTGCGTCGCCGATGGCGTGGACGCCGGCGGCGATGCCTAGCGCTTCGGCTTGGGCGAAGTAGCCCAGGAGTGCGTCGTCGCTCATCCTTAGCGCACCGTCTCCGCGCTCGCCGGTGTACGGCTCGCAGAGCGCTGCGGTACAGCTCCCGAGCGAGCCGTCCAAGAACACGTCGCCGCCGATATATGGCAGGCCGAGTTCGACCGCGAGTTGCGCGTCGGGTTCGCAGATTTTCGGATGCACTTTTGCGCGGCTCGTACGCAAGCGTTTGACTTCTTCCGCGTACGCGTGGCGCGATAGGCCCAACAGCTGTGCGTGCAGATGGAGCGCGCCGCGGGAGAGGGCCAGATCGATCGCGCGCGCTTCCGCATCGGCGCGCATCGATGCCGGGAAGGCGGCCATGAACGCCGATTGGGCGCGCCAATTCGCATCGAAGAAGAGACGGCCGGTAGGGGCGCCTTCGGCGTCGCGTTCAATACCGTTGGTATCGGGATCGAGGAAGAGCCATGCAAGCGCGTGGCGGTTGACGATGCAGGAATGGCTATCGATGCGTACGACCATCGCCCGTACGTTTGCGTGATAGCGTTCGAGGGGCAGCGCGTCGGCGGCGCGGCCATCGGCCCACAATCCGTCGTCGTATTGGCCGGCGTAAAGAAATGGGCCGTCGCGCGGAAGCCGCGCGACGGCATCCGCGTATTGCGCGTAGCTGCGTACTGCCGATAGGCTGCGTTCGCCGGCGAAGTATCCGGTGCCGTCGAGGTGCACGTGACAATCGGCGAAGGCCGGCAGTACGGTCGCACCGTCGAGATCGATGCGTTCGATCCCGGCGCCGATATCGCGCGCGTCAAGCGAGCGTATGACGCCGTCTTCGATTGCGAGCGCGGCGTGCCGTTGCCAAAGACCACGGGTGCCGTCGAAACGGTAAATTCGCGCGTTCGCCAGAAGTATCACGTTCTTGTGAGTACCATACGATGGCAACGATTCTTGCTTGGCGCAGCGACGGGTTTTGGCGCCGGCTACTTGCTGTGGCGAACGTACGAGGCCGGACGGGCGTTGGAAGCGCCGCCGGCTGCCCTGGCGCCGGATGCCGCAGCGTACGGCCGCATCCATCGTGGGCTCGCGGTCGCCGGGGTATTGCGCTCCATTGCCGGGACCACTGCGCTTGGGTATGGGCCCGGCGGCGCGGCCATCGACCGCCTAGCGTCGCACGCACCGCCGCTATTACGGCCCGCGATCTTTGCCGCGGTTCTCGGCACGATCGATGCGATTGGCGAGCTTCCGATCAGCTTCATCGAGGATCACGTCGTGGAGCGACGCTACGGAACCAGCGAGCAATCAGCTCGCGATTGGGTGCGCGATTATGCGAAATCGGCGGCGCTGGGCGCGGGGGTTACCGCGATAGTTGCGATGCTGTTCGGCAACGCGGTGCGGCGCATGCCGCGTTCGTGGCCGCTTTTCGCTTCGCTCGGAACGCTGCCGTTATTGCTGCTGGCGAATATCGTCGTGCCGGTGTACGTGATGCCGCTCTTCAATCGTTTCGAGCCGCTCACCGGGCCGCTTGAGGTGCGATTGCGCGCCCTCGCCTCACGTTACGGCGTCGCGGACGCGCAGATTCTTCGCATGGATATGAGCCGCCAAACCAAGAAGGCTAACGCCTTCGTCACGGGGATCGGAAAGACGCATCGGATCGTGCTTGGCGACACGCTGGTCGAAAACTTTACGCCCGATGAGATCGAGTTTGTCGTAGCGCACGAACTCGGTCATTACGTGTCGCACGATACCTGGCGCATGATCGCACTCGCACAGGCATTAGCAACGACGCTCTTCTTTACGGCGCGCGCCGTGATCTCGGAGACGCAGCGTGAACGTTTGCGCGAGCGACCGCTCTTACTTTCGCGCATCTATGCGACGATGGCCGTTGGGACCCAGGTTCTCCGCCCGCTCCTCCTCGCGTTTACGCGTTCGCGTGAATGGGCGGCCGATCGTTTTGCAGTTGCGGCAACAGCGCAGCCGCGCTGGGGGGTGGATGCATTCCGCCGCTTGCGCGATCAAAACCTGGCCGAAGATGACGTCCCCGGCTGGTACGAGATCTTCTTCAGTTCCCACCCAAGTTTAGGCGACCGGATCGCGGCACTGGAAGCCGCCGCGGAATAGAGACCCGGCCTCGGTTTGTCAGCGTTTACGGGTCTATCCGCGTGCACGCGGCAACGTGTTCGGCGCTGTCTGCAACGAGGCCGCGAACGAGGGTGATGACCGTCTTAAGATTGGGGTTGGTCACCGAATACGATATCCACCGGCCATCGGCGGTCGATGAAACGAGATTGCACCAGCGCAAGCAAGCTAGATGATTGGATACGCGGCTCTGCGACATGCCTAGCCTCTCTACTAACTGCGTCACGGTCATTTCGCAATCGATCAGGATTTCTAGAATTCTCAATCGCGTAGGGTCCCCTAGGGCCCGAAAATATTTCGCCGTCAGTTCTATCGCAAGCTCGGCTGCGTAGTCGATAGTAACTTTAGCCACGTTTTTCTCCACCACAGAAAGTTGGTCTCCTTCGTGCGATGCATTGCATCGTCTAGGACTTCTTGGCCAATCCGGCATTAGCGGCAAATTTCTCAATTTCACTCCATGTCGCGGCCGGAGACCCGTTTACTTCGGCAATCGCTCCGTTAGCGCGGACCAAATAATAGATATCGGGATAACTGTTCGGATCCAGCACCATCATCTGATCCGCCGTCGCATGGCCCCAGTACCAGTTCGCAGTATTCGCCGCAGGGCCAACAGACGCGCGGAATCCTCGCATCGACGGACCCTTGGCACCAAGATTATCGGCCACTTCCAATTGAACGATGCGTATGCCGTGCGCGTGTAATTCGTCGATGTGTTGCGCGACGACGGCGGCACCACCCTGGCATGAGGAGCACCAGGTGGCCATCAGCCACAGCATGTATGGGTGACCGTGCAGATCGCTCGCAGAAAGCGACGTCCCATCGATTAATCGATACGAAAAATCCGGCGCTATGCTTCCGGCAGCCAGGGTCTCCGGTGAGGCGTTGCTCGCAGTGCTCCCGATCGCGCCGCTTCGATCGTTCGAGGCTGACTGGGCGTGATTCGAGCATCCGGCAAGCCCTAGAGCGAACCCAAAGATTGCGCCGACAAACAATGCCTGAAGAAACGCATTCTTCATCGGTCGTATCATTTGCCGTTGACGAAGGATTCGACCTGGTCCCAGTGGGCGCCCGGGGCCATCCCCTGCGCTACGACCATTCCATCCTTGTTGACAAGATAATAGACATCCATCAAACTTTTTGGATCGATCGTTGCGGTCTGCTCCTGGGTTAAAACCCCCCAATACCAATTGGGGGCTTCCGTCGCTTTGCCTATCCCGTCCTTTACCGATTCCAACGTTGGACCCGATCCGCCAAGATTGTCATACGCTTCCATTTCAACCAGTGCGACATGCCCCCGCTGCAAGTCGCCGATATGCTGCGCGGCGATTTGCGAACCCGCCTTGCAAGAAGGACACCACGTGCCCATGACCCAGAGAATATACTTCTGGCCACGCAATTGCGCAGGGCCGATAACTTTGCCGCTTAGCAGGTGGTAGCGAAAATCCGGAGCGACCTTGCCAACGGCGATGGGGGCCGCAGCCGCGAGCGCGGCTTGCGCGCCCAAAGCCAGAAGAGCGAAAGCGAGAAGAATGTTCAGAGGACGTTTCATCGGGACTTCTTCGTTGGAAGCGAACACGTGGTGCAGCCCGCGACAAGATTGCGGGCGCCCAACCATACGGAGAAAAGCACGGCGGCCACCGCAAAACCGATGAATGCGGAAGCGTATTGTGCGAAGAACGACTGATAACGGCCACTGGTGTGCATGACCGCGGGGGCCGAGGCGCCGAGCGTCGCAAGCGCGGTTGGAATAAGTGTGGTACAGCAGAGGCTACTCGGCAACAATGCGGCGATGATGCCTCCAAACGTCAAGGTCGTTTGAGTCGCCCGCATGCGTTGCGCAGCAACGTTCAAGGCTATGCTGGACGGAACGCCGACTCCTAACAAGATCGCCGCAACGATATCTCCGGGCGTTAGGAACTGCAATGCGACGAGGGAGAGGGCACCGAATCGTTCGGCCGGAAGCGCAACCAAATAGAACAGCGTTAGCGGGGCACCGATCGATACGATGAGTATTGCAGATCGCATCGCGGACGCCGGAGAAAAAAGCATGTACGATGCATCGCGCAAGATCCGTATGGGCGACTGCCCACTGGAACGAGACGTCATTACGATGCCGATCGTCACAACTGCAGCAGCCAGGATCGCGGCGAGCAGCGTTTGATGCGCGCCGGCGAGGAGCGCCACTGCGGCGCCAAAACCCGCCCAGAGGAAGAGCGGTGCCGCACAGCAACCGATGGCCAGCGCTGCAAAAAGGTACAGCGGCGCGCTAGAGGACGTCGTCGTTTTCATAAATCTACCTTAACCGGCACAGCATGAGAGTTTCGCTAGATCTTTATTTAAACCAAGCGCCGCCAATTTGATTCCTTCGACCGTGGTGAGGTACGGAAACAAGGTATCGGTCAGGTCGGCGATCGTCAGGTTATGCTTGATGGCCAGCACTGCCGTTTGTATGCTGTCCCCGGATTCTGGAGCCAGGATGTGGGCGCCGAGCAGGCGGCCGCTTTCGCGTTCTGCGACCAATTTGAACAGTCCGCGCGTATCGCGCGCGGCAAGGGCCCTGGGTACGAGGGCGAGCGGAAGCACGACCGACTGCGCGTCGTATCCGCGCGCGAGGGCCTGCGCCTCGGTAAGGCCGACCGTGGCAACTTGCGGATCGGTGAACGTTACCTCCGGCATCGCGGTCGTGTCATAGCGCCGGGTATCGCCGTTCAATGCATTTTCAGCCGCGATCTTTGCGCCGTACGCTGCCGTATAGACGAACATATCGGCTCCCGTAACGTCTCCGGCGGCGTAGACTCCGGCCCGTGTCGTCCGCATCCGATCGTCGATGGTAATACCGTGAGCCGGCGTGTGCGCGATATCCGCGAGCTCGAGTCCTAAGCCGGCGGTACTCGGGCGCCGCCCCGTGGCCACTAGAACGCGCTCGGCGCGTACGCTTTCAAGCCCGCCGCTCGCATCGCGCAATTGAAGAGCGACCCCGCCCTCTTCCGATTGGATCCCGAGGTACGACACGCCGGTGCGAACGTCGATACCCTCGTTCCGAAGATAGCCCGCTAACGCTTCGCTGATCTCCGGTTCGCCGCCCGATAGCAGTCGCGTTCGGCACACGATGGTGACCGTGACTCCCGCGCGAGCGAACATCTGCCCCATTTCGCAGCCGATGACGCCGCCGCCGATAACCAAGATCGACGAGGGCAATTCCGTCAGGTCGAGCGCGGTAGTGCTCGTCAACCACGGCACATTTTCAAGCCCCGGGATGCGAGGATCTGCTGGGGACGCCCCGGTCGCAATCACGACCTTATTCGCATGCAAGCGTTCGCCATTCACCACAAGACCATCAGGCGAAAATGATGCATGTCCATCGAGGTAGGTAATGGAGTCGTACTCGGGGAGGAGGTCGATGTATTTCGCTTGTCGCAGCGATCGAACGAGGTCGTCTTTCTGCGCGACGAGCGTCGCCCAATGGTTTATTCCGGCGCGAGCCTCGATACCGTCAAATCGCGACGCGGAGCGAGCCTGATGAATCGTCTCGACGGCACGAATCAACGTTTTCGACGGAACGCAACCCACGTTTACACACGTGCCGCCGATGGTTCCGCTGCCGACCAGCGTCACTCTTGCGCCCAGCTCCGATGCGCGAATGGCGGCTGAAAACCCAGCCGATCCGGCGCCGATAACCGCGATGTCGGGTGCATACGGGCCATGCTCGATCAACATATGGCTTGAATGGTAACTCCTCACGTATAGGCAGGCCGACCGCGCCGGAAGTCCACGTTTTTTGCCCACAGGGCTACCACGGGGAATACGGGCTACGCATCATGATATCACGGTATCATGATGCGTCAATACTACGGCTCGCCGCCGGAGACCCCCACGGTACCCGGCCTGGGTTTACATCAGCACGGGGGAAGGCCGGGTGCCGCATTCCGCCGCTTGCGCGATCAGAACCTCGCCGAGGTCGAGGTTTCCGGATGGCACGAGATCGTCTTCAGTTTTTCTCACCCAAGTTTAGGCGACCGGATCGCGGCGCTCGAGGCAAGTGCCTGAAGGCGCGCTTGTAATTGCTCGGGCGCGTCGGATGCGACGAAGATGCGCAGCACCGGCCGTGGCCGTTGTGAGAAGGTGCGATATACCAAGGCGGGTTCGCAGAGATCGATCTGCAGTATCGGGATATCGCCGAATCCGAGAAATGCCGCTTCTTCGCGAAGCTCGCGCGGTAAACTGCGGCGCTTGACTCGGCCATGCACGGTCGTGTCGCTAACGTGTTTCGGCGCAAATGTCACGGATTGCAACAAGCCATTATGCAAAGTGACCAGGCCGGAGTTGAGGTCGTGCGGCCGAGCAACCATCGTTCCGTATAAGCCGAAGAGCCAGACCACCGCCCATACATCGAGCAACGATAGCAAGACTGCAAGTAAGATATATGCGTGCGGGACCAACAAAAGCAGGAAGACGGCATCGGGAACGACGGCGATCGCAAGAATGACGGCTCCCAACCCCACCTTTGAACCGACGACGTACGACGTGTCACATGACGACTGAGTCAGAGTAAACGCCCGCAATCCCATGCGCGCATGCGCTAAGAGCGTCATTTCTCTAGCCGCGATACGAGCGAGCCCGACGGGCATAAACCGTCGAAACTTCGCCGTAAGGCGGTCTTCGGGGGTATGCCGGAGGCCGCATGCGTCGTCGTCGAGCATCCTCTCGATTATGACTGCCGCGCGCCCTGAAAACAAGCCTCGGCGGCCAAGCCTCTCGTGTTGCGCTGGCTAAGGCGCCCCTTTCCCCGCTACAACGTTACGATCGGTGAAGGGCGCGTGCCGAGCCATGATGCCAGGTCGGTTTTCTGCGTGACGTACATTCCCGTGCGGAGCTCCTCGCGATACTCGCCAAAGCGGCCGAACGCCTCGGCGAAGGCGTCGTGTTTGTGAATCGATTCGTAATTGATCTGGCTGGCAAACATGAACGTGTCATCGCTAAGGTCCGCATACATATCCAGGGAGCGTGCGAGAATGCCGCGCACGACGTCCTCCACGAACTTCGGATTATGGTGCGCCTTGTTCACGACGAAGAATTCGTCGGGGCGTTTGAGTAAGTCGTAGGTTTCGCTCGACATCGAGCTCTCAACGATTTCCACGAGGTCCTCGGCTCGCACGCCGGCCGCTTGGCCTTCGTCCACACCTAGCATGATGCAGCCGCGACCGCGCTGATTGTGCGTGGCAACGGGGAGCGCATCGAGCGCGCGGTTCGCATCGGCTTCGCTGAACCCGGCCTCGATCAGCTCGCAAAGAGCGTGCTCGCGAATCATCTGCTGCGCGCACGGGCACGCGGTCATGCCTTCGGCCTCGACGCCGATGACGCGTCGCGTTCCGCGTTCGTCGGCATGCGCGATCCCGATCAGCGTGTAGGTCTCTTCGCCGCGCTTACCGCTAACGGGAGTCCAACGTTCCAGCCCAAAGCTCGCCCGCAAACGTACGTCGGCGCGAACCGCGCGCTGGCTCTGCACGATCTCGCGCGCGATCGACGAAACCAACCCTTCGATGCGCGCGGGCGCATCGGTACGCGCCAACACGTCGAGCGTGGCTTCTTCCAGTATCTCGGAAAACCGCGACATGTGTACGCCGGCTTTATCGGGCGAGAGATCGGCGACCATCGAAAACTCGCCGTTAAAGACCCGCGGTCGCCCGTCGATCTCCAGATGCACGACGCGTTTGATGCCCGAGACGCCGACGCGATTGAGCGCGAGCCGGACGTCGGGAACCTCTTCTTGCCGGTTGGCGAGAAAGTGTAGGCTGCGCTCGCGGCGCCGAACGTGCTGCGTTCCGAGCGCCCGCGCGGCCTCGGCAAACGCGGGAACGATCTCCGCTAAAGGCACCAGATTATAGGCCCGCTGCAGCAAGCGCGGATGGACGTCGTCGTCGAACGCTAAGACGTCGATATCGATCGGCCGCGCGGCCAAGCGCAAGCGCGACGTGCGACCAACCGCGCTCTGAACCTGCGCTAACATCTCGTCGAGCGTGCTCCGATCCAGATCGGTTCGCACCTCGGCCGCAGCGTTCAAAAACGGTGGACCGTCGGCACCTTCGGCTGGATCGCTTTCGTAGAATGACGAGACTGCGACGACCTGAGCGCGCACGCGCAGGCGCTGTAGCGCAGCCAAGATATTCGCCTGGCGGTCTCCAAGATTCGATCCGATGCCGATATAGACGCGATGCAACTGGTGTTCCCATTTCGATGTAGCGTTTGTAACCTAGCTTCGCCGCGGCCACGCCCCGGGCTTCTCTCGGGTAGCCCAAGCTCGCTTGCGGGGCAAACGGCCCGGGATTCTCCCCGTCGGGCTCGTAACGAATCGAGCATGGACCAAACCTCACTCTACCCCTATGCCATCGAGCCCAAGGAGACGCCCGCAATTTGGGGCGGCGATGCACTCGTGCGCCGCTTCGGTAAAGATGCCGACCCCGGGGCGAAGATCGGCGAATCGTGGGAATGCTGGGACACCAACCACGTGCGCAACGGTCCGCTGGCCGGTAAAAGCATCGCCGATTTACGCGGGCTGTTAGGGGCATCGCTGCTGGGCGATATCGACCCCACGTGCATTTTTCCGGTGCTCACCAAAATCATCGACGCACGCGACTGGCTCTCGGTCCAAGTTCATCCGAACGATGCCTATGCCCAACGCTTCGAGCACCAACCCAACGGCAAGACGGAGTGTTGGTACATTTTTTCGGCGGACGCCGACTCCGAGCTCGTCCTCGGATGGACCCGCGACACGTCGCGCGCCGAGTACGAGCGCCGCGTTACCGACGGCTCGCTCGGCGACATCCTACGCCGCGTTCCGGTCAAAGCCGGCGACACGTTCTACCTCCCTTCCGGCACGTTGCACGCCGTCGGTAAAGGCATCATTTTATTTGAGACGCAGCAGGCGAGCGATCTCACCTACCGCATCTTCGATTGGAACCGCACCGCCCCCGACGGTAAACCACGCGAACTCGCGGTAAAAAAGGCCGGCGACGTCCTCAACTACCATCGCGAAACCGCCGGAGCGCTCGACCAGATCGCCTATCACTTCGAGGGGCTCGACCGGACGGCGATGATTGCCGGGCCGAACTTCGTCGTCGAACGCATCGTCGCAAGCACCGAACCCGCGTCGCTCCCCACCAACGGCCGCCCGCTGATTCTGATGTCGCTCGAAAGCCCGCTCGAAATCCGTGGAAACGACGTCACGGTCGAACTGAGCAAATACGAAACCGCGCTGATTCCCGCAGCGCTGGAATGGTGCACCGTTCGCGCGATCGACGGAAGCGCGCCGTTCATGTTCGTCACGCCGCCCGCGCATCGCGAGACGATGCCGGTTCGCCTATTAGCGGCCGGCATCGCGCAAGCACGCGTCGATGCCTTTATGGCGCAGTTTGCGGGCTAGTCGGTAGCTAGGCACACACGCGATACTCGTTCGGGGGAGCTGCGATTTCTTGGGCCTTCACAGGATGTGAACTTCAAAGCTTCGCTTTGCCCAAAAAACGTAGCAGCGTTGGATTTTACACGATGTAAAATCCAACAGCGGTCCCCCGAACGAGTATCGCGTGTGTGCCTAGCTACCGACTAGCAACCGCGCTATAGAAACGATCGTGCACGATGGCGCAAGATGTCGCCGGTGGCGCGTGCCTCGTGCGCGTCCAGCGGACGAGGATCGGGCTGTAATCGCGCGAGATCCCAACGTTGCTCGATGGGGTCTAGGCCGAAGTAGCCGTCAGCGAGCGCGGCTTCGGCATGGGTCATCACGCGATCGGGTTCGATCGGAATGGCGTAGCGCGCTGCAAGCCTCGCGATGGTTCGGCAGAGCGCGTCGACCGCGTCGTCGCGGAGCGGATAGGGGCCGAAATCGTGCGGGTTCGCACCGCGCATGCCAGCTATTGCGAGCCCCGCGGCGTACGAGTTGCGCCCGAAGGTGTGCGCGGCGTAGGGCGCGGATGGATCCTCGCCTATGTCGCGCATGTTCTCGCGCAGGTCGTGCGTCCGAACGACGCGCAAGCGGCGGTGCTGCCGCGCGACGCAGAAATGATAGCTGTCGAAGACGCGTTCTTCATCGTCGCCGGTCCAATGGAGGTAGATCGCATCGATCCGCCCGTCCGGAAGCCCATCGAAAGCGCGCTCTTCTTCCACCCCGTGCTGGTTTTACGTGCGATACGGCGAATCTTGGTGAGACGATGTCTTTCTTTCCGCCAGGCCACTCCTACGATGATGGGGTTCTGCACATTTCCGGCGAGCGTGCCGACCGGCTCACCGAGACCTACGGCACGCCGCTGCTGGTGCTCGATCTGCGCGAGATCGATGCGAGCGTTGCGCGACTGCGGGCGGCGTGCGAACCGCATGGCGTGCGTATCTCCTATGCGGGCAAGGCGTTATTGGTAACTGCCCTGGCGCGGCGGATCGATCGGCTCGGGCTGGCGCTTGACGTAAGTTCTCTCGGCGAACTTGCGACGGCAGAGCGTGCCGGGGTGCCGCCGGAACGCGTGACGATGCATGGCGCCGGAAAGGACGCCGCCGAATTACAAGCGGCGCACGACGGGCGGGTGGGGCGGATCATCGTCGACGGCATCGACGAACTCGGCCGGCTCGCGCGGATGCCGGCGTCGCAGCGCGGCGCCGATATGATCCTTCGGCTCAACACGGGCATCGAAGCGCACACTCACGATTTCGTGCGCACGGCGGGCGACGATTCCAAGTTCGGCATCGCCCCGCACGAGGAGGCCGAGGCGCTTCGGCTGCTTGCGAGCGCGCCTACGCTGCGATTGCGCGGTTTGCACGCGCATATCGGGTCGCAGATTTACGAGGCTGCGCCTTTTGCGGCGAACGCTCAGCAGTTGGTCGCGGCGATGCAACGCTTTACGGATGCCGGCGCAACCAGCGATACGCTGATTCTCGGTGGCGGATTCGGCATCGCCACGCATCCGAATCCGAGCGACGAAACCCTGGACCTCGAGGCCGCGATCGCCGGTATGGTAGCTAGCGTGCGCGAGGCTACGAGTACGCTCGGACTGCCGATGCCGTCGCTCGAAATCGAGCCCGGACGCTATATCGTGGGGAACGCCGGGACCTCGCTATATCGCGTCATGGCGATCAAGCGATACGATCGGCGGACGTTCGTCATCGTCGATGGAAGCATGGCCGATAATCCGCGCCCCGCGCTCTACGGCGCGAAGCACCATGTGGTTCCCGTACGCGAAACGCCTGGAGGCGCGCACGAAGTCACCCTATGCGGGCGTTCGTGCGAAAATGACGAGCTGGGCAACATGTTGCTGCCGCTGCGCCTTAAAGCCGGCGATCTGCTCGCGATGTGTTCGGCCGGGGCATACACGTATAGCATGGCCAGCAATTACAATCGCTTCTTGCGGCCACCGATCGTCGCGGTCGGCGACGGACCGCCGCAAGTCTACGCGCGACGAGAGACGATCGACGATCTATTGCGTTGCGACGTTGATGTATAGGATCGTCTGCTCGATAGCCGCGCTTGCGTTACTCTGCACCGGCGCAACCCTTGCCCAAACCGCGCCGATAGCGCCGACGCTGATCGGCGCGCACGTCGGGCTGTATGCGATCGATCTCAGCGACGGTGCGGTCTTAGCGAATCGGTATGCGGACGATGCCTTCATACCAGCTTCCACGATGAAACTGATCGTGGGATCGGCAGCGCTCGACCGCTTTCCGGCCGATTTCGCTTTCACTACGCGCGCGTGGCTGCTCGGCACGCATCTCTACCTGCAAGGCGGCGGCGACCCCACGTTCGACGATGCCGCGCTCCAGGCGGCGGCGACGGCAGTGGCGGATGCCGGTGTGCGGGCCATCGATGCGATAACGATCGACGATACACGGTACACGGGGCCGCATTATCCGCCCGGATGGTCGATCGACGACATGCCCTACGACTACGCCGCGCCGATCACCGCATTCTCGCTTGACGACAACGTCATGCACCTGGAGTTCGCTCCGGCGGCCCGAGCTGGAGAACCCGCCCGCGGCATTGGCCCGGCCGACGCGCCGCTGGTGCTCGGCGCAACCACGCTGGTAACGGGCGCGCCCGGCTCCGCAGACACGTCGGATCTGCGGCGGCGCTGGGGCCATGCGCGGCTGGAGGCGTTCGGCTCGATTCCCCAAGACGGTCCGCCGGTAACGCTCGACGCCGCGGTGCAACGGCCGCGCGCGTTCGCGTATGCGCGTTTGCGCGAAGCGCTCTTGGAGCGCGGCGTTACGGTCGCCGGAACGGGGCTCGTTCCGGGGAGCGTTCCTGCAGGCGCGCGCCTTCTTTGGACGCACGCTTCGCCGCCGCTCGCACAGGTGCTGGGGCGATTCTGGTTGCCAAGCGATAATTTCTACGGCGAGATGCTCGTCAACGAACTGGGCACGCTAACAACCGGCCCCGGCACGACCCTGGAGCGCGGCATCGATGCCGAGCGCAAGTGGCTCGCAGACATCGACGTCGATCCGCAGTCTCTCACGATCGTCGATGGTTCGGGCCTCTCGGAGTACGACCGGACGACGCCGCGGGCGCTCGTCGCCATCCTCGCGCACGATTGGGCCGGCCCGCATCGCAGCGACGTCCTCGCGGCGTTACCGCAAGCGGGCGTCCGCGGGACGCTGCAAGGCGCGTTCGTCGATACGCCGTTGCGCGGCATCCTCTACGCAAAGACCGGCTCGATGAACCACACCCGTACACTGGCAGGCTACCTCATCACGCCGGAGCGCACGGTCGCGTTCGCGCTCATGATCAACGATTGGATGGACGCCTCGCCGGGTGCCGCGACCGCGCTCGACCGAGCCCGCGCCGCGATGCTGGAAACGCTTCTGAGCATTCCCGCCCACTAGGACGCATCCGGTCGCCCGCGGCCGGCGTTCTAGTTAATGCTATGAAACAAGAAACCGCGACCTTCGCAGCCGGCTGCTTCTGGGGCGTCGAGATGACGTTCCGGCAGATTCCGGGCGTTTTGGATGCAATCGTCGGCTACACCGGGGGCCACACGCAAAATCCCACTTACCGTGAGGTTTGCTCCGACACCACCGGCCATGCCGAAGCGATCGAAGTCACCTACGACCCCGCGCAGGTGACCTACGAACGGTTGCTCGAGGTGTTCTGGCAGATGCACGATCCAACGCAGGTCAATAGGCAGGGCCCCGACATCGGGACGCAATATCGTTCCGCGATCTTCACCCATTCCGACGAGCAAGCGCGCATCGCTCGCGCGTCGCGCGATCGCGCGCAGTCCGATTGTGGACGACCGATCGCAACCGAGATCGTCCCGGCAACGCAGTTCTATCGCGCCGAAGAGTACCATCAGCGCTACTTCGAGAGCCATAACGTGACGTGCCACGTGCCGGTCCGATGAAGCGCGCACACTTTTTTACGAGCCTGGCTGCCGTTGCGGCCGCCGCCGCCGTGCCGGCCGCCGCGAGCGAGCGCTACGCGGTAACGCACACAGACGCTCAATGGAAAACGCTGCTCGGTAGCGATCGTTATTATATTCTGCGCCAAAACGGCACTGAGCCGGCCTTTTCAAGTCCGCTGATCGGCGAAAAGAGGCCAGGGCTCTATCATTGCGCGGGCTGCAAGTTGCCGGTATTCACCTCGAAGACCAAGTACGATAGCGGCGACGGGTGGCCGTCGTTCTGGGACGTTTTACCGGGAACCACGCGGACGCGCGCCGATCACGAACTCGTCGAGGAACGCACCGAGGTACATTGCCGCCGATGCGGCAGCCATCTCGGCCACATCTTCGACGACGGGCCGGCTCCCACGCATCTGCGTTACTGCATCGACGGACTGGCGCTTACCTTCGTCCCGGGCGCCGCATAAAACGCGCCCGCCCTCATGGGGCGTGGGTTGCAAAGAGCGGCAACATCGGCCGCACGCCGGGGCCGCCGGCATGATTGAGGTACGCGTGGATTCCGAACGCATCTTCAACGGTACGTAGCAGCGAGTAATGCGTGTACGGCGTCGGGTCGCTGATGCCGCGCGGCCCGTGATTCGTGATGACGACCGTGGCGACGTGCCCCCCTCCGCCTTCCTTGCCGTTGTGCCCGTCTTCGTCGAACGTGATAACGATGGCGGTATTTGAAGCCGCCTTCCATACCGGCGAGCTCATGATCTCATGGACGATGGCGGCGGCGTTTCGATCGCCGCGGGAGATGAGTGCGGGGATATTCGCCGACCAACAGTCGAACGGTTGTAAGTGCAGCAGTCCGTCACCGTGCATTTCGTTACAAATATTCGGAATGACGAAGGCGAAATTGGGAACGTTGCCGCTGCGCAGATCGGCCGCGAGCCGGTCGAACCCGACTAAACGCTCGTTACGGTGCGGGTCCTTTTGGACCGAAGCAAAGTTGATGAATCCCGAGTGTTTCGAGGCGTAGACAACCAGGTTATGCGGCAATCCCTTGGCATGCGGGTCGGCGGCGACCACCGCGAGCGATCCCGGTTCGGGTATCGATTCGCTGTAGTCTTTCCACGTGAGGCCCGCATCCTGTAGTTGCGTCGCCAGATTCGGGCCGGCGATCGTATGGTCCACGTATCCCGCATCGTCCGAACCCGGGCAGTAGCGCGTATCGTGAGGCTTACAGTAGTATGCGTCGTCGTCGCGGATACCGAACGTGGAGCCGCCGATCATCGCGACGTAGTTGGGCTCGCTGGGGTGCGCTACTGCATCGTAGTGCGTTGCTACACCGTAGGCTTTGGCGAAGGCGTTGATGGCGGGCGCGTGACTGTTGCCGATGATTTGCGAATAGTCTTTGTTTTCTTCTACGATCACAAATACGTGCGCGTATCGCGGCATCGCGCGGTCGCGCGCGCTCATTTGCGAAGCATCCGTGCGCGCCACAAGCGCGCAAGCGAACGCGCACCCGAGCAACGCCGCAAAAATACGTCGGCCCGCTTGGGCCACTATGGACGGCCCGGCCGTTTGGCTCGCGCGTCCGGATTCGCCGCCTCGCGCTTCTCCGCGTCGCGTTGCGCGTCTTCCTCGTGAAAACGGCGAAGCGTTTCAAAGCGCTGGTCGTCGTCAACCTCCAGAGCCGGGTCGATCCCGAGCTCGCGCACCATTTCGCTACCGATATCGTCGTTCATAAGCCCTCGTTTCGCACGCACCACGCGAGCACCGCCTGGGTCCGGCCTACAGGCCGGGCAATCCACCAGTCAATAATCGAGCGGACAGCCGCATGGCCGTTGTTCTAACATCTTCCCAGGATTCGCTCCGCCATAACGTATTCCGTCCTCATGCGTTCATCGTGGAGTCATCAACGTCCGATAACTTCAAAGCTATGACCGGCATTGCGGCCTCGCTCGTGCGAGATATCGCACTCTACCTGATCGCCCTACCGGCGCTGTTTGTGGCGCTCGCGATCGTTCGGCGCAGGGCCTGGTGGGGCGATCTGCGAGCGGCGGCACTGGGGGGAGCCTTCACCATCGCTTTGGTCAAAATCGCGGGCGCGCTGTATTTCCACGAACGGCCCTTTGTCGTCCAGCACGTCGCGCCGCTCATCGCGCACGCGCCCGATAATGCGTTCCCGTCCGACCATCTGGCGGCGTGCGGCCTGGCCGTTGCCTTTTTGATCGGGCGCGACCGCCCCCTGGCGATCCTCGCGACCCTCTGCGCCGTAGCGATCGGCTATGCGCGAATCGCCGCTGCACTCCATTGGCCGATCGATATTGCGAGCGGGTTCGCGCTCGGTGCGGCCGCGATGCTCGCCGCCGATGCGCTGCTGCGTTATCTTTTCCCAGAACGGCCCGGGATAGCGCTACGCGAGCGATAGACCGCTAAAACCGGAGCGCCCACCTGTCGAAGGTTGATATGTATGCCGTGCTCGCGCAAGTGCCGAGCCGGTTTTGACTGCGCCGGGGGAGTCAACACCGCATGTCTTTACTCGATAGCACCCGCGACGGTAGCGTCGCTCACGACGGGCCGTCGCTCGAGTGCCCAACCATGGTGAGAGGCACCAATTCTACGCCGACGATGGCCATCGTCGAGCATCTCGCCGCGACCACATGCATCTTACGGTCGGTTACGCTCTTCGACGAAGGCGAGTTGCTGACGTTCACCCTTACGGTTCAAGGTGCTCCTCAGGTGACCGTGAGCGGCCGGGTTGCCGAGCGCCGCACGAATGGACCGCGTTCGCGCTACACGCTCAATCTAGAACCGATGGCAGCCGCCCAACGCGAAGATATTGCACAACTCACGCGGGAGGCGGCGTATCGACGCTCGATCGGCCGGCCGGTGCCGGACGTTTCGACCGAGAGCGGACTCACGCGATCGAGCGTTCGCGTCCCGGTGGATATTCCGGTCCGCTACGAAATTGAAGGGCAAGAATCCGGCGACGGGCGGGCGACAAATCTATCGGTGGGCGGCGTTCTAATCGTATGTGCTGCCGACCTTGCCGTCGGCAGCGCGCTTCATTTGGCGTTCTCACTCTCACAAGAGACGCAAGCCCACGCGCAGATCGCGATCCAAGCGCGAATCGTTGCGAGGCAGCCACTACAGAATGGCTTGTACTCCTACAATCTTGCCTTTCACGGAGCCGACCCATCGGTCCGCTCCGCGATCGACCATCATCTGAGAGCCCTGTTGCAGTAAGTTGCTCCGGCTCCGGCTACGGCTTGACGTAGCTCCAGCCTTCTTCTTCCAGCGTCATGAGCCGTGCGACACCCGCCGGTACGATTCGTGCTTCCGGCAGAATCGCCAGCTTCTTGCCTTGTTGTTTCTCCATCGTCTGCAACGTCACGTTGCACGCGGAGAACGTAACGTCGGGAATGCTCGTCTTGATCTGCGCGATACGGGCTTTTACAGGAGAGGTATCCGCAAGGAGCATGTTGAGGCCCGGGCCGTAAGCGACCAGTTCGATCTGCACCGTCTCCCCAAGCTTGGTATAGTAATTGTCGATATTGACGATATTATTCAGCGCCAAGTTCATAATTGCCGGATTATTCGCGCTCACCTGAAACACGATGTGGTGCTTCGTGGGAAGCGACGGCATGGTGGACGCGTGCGTCGTCGCTGCCCGCGCAAACACGATCCCGAGCGCGCAACAGAGTAGCAGGGCAAACGTGAGAATACCACGCCGCGTTAGTGTGTGTTGGTTCACGCAGATCTCTCCTTAAAAAGTAGCAGTGGCCCCGGCCATGCCCGTCATCCGTAAGAGCATGGCCGCTAGACGGTATTTCGCGACATTTGTCGCATCCGAGCGCGCTGCCCCCCGACTCGGAGGCGTTTCCATCGCGAATTACGCGAGACGGTATCGCGGAATTCGTTTATGCCGCGAAGTTCGCTTCATTTTCCGCAACCTCACCCACGCATCTGCCCGGAACGTTCACGGTCCTGAGCAACTTCGCTAAGGCGTGCCGCTGCGCGTGGCCATGCTCGGAAGTTTCGGCATGACCTGGCCGTGAGCGAGCATGCACGTCGAAGCGCTTAGTCGGTTCAACCACTGGCTCTGGGCTTCGCCACGCATCGATCGGCACGTATCCCGCAACGCCTTCCACGTCGATTCGCACCTATCGACCGACTGTGTAACGTAAACCGGGATCTAGCGCCGCCGGTCCAATAGCACCCCAATAGCGACGCCGAATGCGGCTCCCAAGGCAACGCTAACCCCCATGTTGCCTGACGCAGAGCCCATTGCCGCACCAACACCAGCACCCAGAGCGATGGACATCCCAAGTCGAGAGCGCTTCATCCGGCCCTCCTTCGCCACGGGGCACGGCAACCCAGCGATGAGGTCTCGATGATGCCATAGATCGCGCGGGCCACCGGCTGGAGCCCGCTCCGGTGCCAGCGCGATGCTGGGGCGTTGCATTCTTCCAAGGTAGCTCCCATCCGGCTGCTCCGAACGCTACGCTAGCCCTGGCGCGTATCAACGTGCAAACGCGGATGCCGACTCGGGCCTGCGCGCCTATGCGCGACGCAGAGACGCGAGAAAAAAGACAGAGGAGCCCCACGGCACCAATCGAAAGCGACCGGGTATGAACCGCTCCGCGAAACACATGTTGAGCGTCGAAAGTAGGGTTCCATGCGTCGCCGATCTTTGCTCCGAATTCTCGCGGCCGCAGTAGGCACCGCGTTTAGCGTTCTGGTTTTACGCTTGCGTCCGAAGGACGCTGCAGCAGCCCAGACGTCGATGGACGACACGATGGGAGCAGGCATGATGGGTGGAGGGATGATGTCCCCCTCCAACATGAACGGTCCGATGCGCACGGGTATGGAACTCTTTCATGTTCATCGCGAAGTCCGTCGCACGGTAACGGAAATTTCGGGCGGAGTGCGTGCTGTCTCTGAATCGGACGATCCGCACACGGCCTCTTTGTTGCAAAAGCATGTCTCGGAAATGTATGCTCGCCTCGATCAGGATCGGGCATTCCCTTATCCGCTGAGTCGCAGCGTTCCAGCGATGTTTGCCAATAGTGCGCGGTACCATCGAAAGCTAACCATGCTCCCGAAAGGGATCGCCGTAACTGAGACCTCCAACGACCCAAGCATGGTGAAGGTGATTCGAGAACACGCCCGCGAGATAACTGGGTTTGTTGAGGATGGAATGCCCGCGATGATGCGCAACATGATGCACTAAAAGCGCTCCAGGATCGATCTGCTGTGGAATTGCGCAGCTTTGCTGAGACGGCCAGCGCATACCGGTTTGGCCGATGCGGCGTCGGCCGGGACAATCATATTTTCAGAGACGGTAGCAACGGCTGGCGAGGTTTCCGCTGTAAGTCGCGAACTCGAATCCGTGACCGTGCAGATGCATCGGATGTGGATCGAATCGGCCCAGCGCGCAGCCTCCGCAGAACATAGTTGACGTAAGGCTGGCGTTTTTTTGTCCGGGGGAAAAAGCAGACCCCGCCAAAAGCTAGATTTGACGAGGCGTTACATGGAGCCGACGAGCGGACTCGAACCGCTGACCTGCTGTTTACGAAACAGCCTGGCAGACTCTCCCTACAGCCAATAGGATGCTCTACCCTCGTAACCGCACCTGGAATCCGATCGACTCGCACCTCTTGAGCGTGCCTGAGGATATTTGGTCGCCCACACTTTGTGCAAATGCGCGTGCAACCCAATATCACAGGGCTTGAGATACGGCTTGACCCTTTTCCCTGGGTCGATCGCGACCAGCTTGATCAGGAAGCAGCTCGCTTCATTTGGTCAGAGGAACGCGTGTTTATCGGTAAGCACGCCCGAACCCATAACGTTCTGATGTCGCCCATCCCGAGCAGGCGTTTAAGTCCCGTGCTATAGCCTTCGTCCATGATCTACCTCGCGTAAAAGTCACGGCTGTGATCGCACCGATGCAGTCAGCTAGTGAAGATCAGAAGTTATTGCGATTGGACAGAAGAGGATGCGACTGCACAGAAGTCATGCGACTGGGAGCCGGCTCAAGTGAAGTGCGCCAAACCCCTTCCTCCCGCCATGCGGCTCGCGCGTAGCGTTTCCAGCGGGTCCGCGGCAAATCACGCGCAACCAGTGAAAAGGCCCATGAACCGTCAATCCACAGCTAGACCGGGAGCAACGTGAAGCCGCGAAGACCGCGATGGCGGCGCATCTCTTCGGTATAGGGGTCCCCTCACGAAACGGATTATAAAGCACGTTAGGGTTACCGGTCGGGTGGTTTGTGTGGCCAACCGACAAGAAAGCTGCGGCAACTCAACTCTGAAGTGACCCCTGCGGATTCTGGACAAGTATGCGCTTAATTTTGGCCGCCTACCGCGCCATTCTGCAGGGGAGCTAAATAAACTGCCATTTGCCCGGCTGCGCAGCCACTTGCCACGAGCCTCCCACGTCTTTTCGTAGCTATGAGGAATTGCGCACACATCAAGACAGCGCGCAAGTCGCCAAAGCGTCGCAAGGCTCACGCTGGTCGCAGCAGCATCAGCGCGGCGATGCAAATGTAGGCAGTCGTCCATGAGGCCTTCCCCTCAAGGCCAGTTCCGGCCCCTTCGCCGCCCGCTTCGCTCAGCGCGACGACCTCAGCGTACAAGAATTTCCCTTTCTTGAGGGCACCACTACAACACGCGACCGCTGCACAGCTGCACAGCTCGCAACCGTCGAAATCGTTGGCGGCGAAATGCTGCCTTGGGAATCGCTCGACGTTGACCATTACATTCCGATGTTGCTCGCCGGCGTCTTCGGCGGCCGGCGTTGGACGAGCGAGATAAGCAAGCGCGGCGGTTCAGTTCGTAGCACCGCAAAGATGCGCGCTGCGCGTAAAAATGGCCGTAAAGCTGGCCGGCCTCGCACGGTCGCCGCGTGAACGTGCTAGGGTTGCCGTGGAGCGAGTTGGTCGATCGGTGGGCCGGCGGCTGGCCGTGCTGCCGTTGCGCGCGATCGTGAGCGTGCCTTTGGCAAAATCGAACGAATCGACGGCCGTGAGCGCGATCGACCGAACAGATCGCGAGGACGCACCAAACGAACAGCCTTGATTTTATTGAGTTTATCGCATGTCCGGCGATAGGCGTATGCTGGGCAGGACTATTGCATTAGCGCAGGGCCCCGTCCGAATCAGCACGGGGCTCTGGTGGCCTATCAGGGTGTCCTTCTAGAATTCTAGGGTAGATTGGGGTCACCGAACGCAACTCGTGGCTCGTTCGGGCTCCAAGTTACGGATACGACGGCACAGTTATCGCCCACGTTCGAATCTTTGGTCGTCGTTTGCGTCTCGACGCCGACTTGTCTGCTTCCCGTATGGTATGTTGCGTACACCTGATTCGGTACGTAGGCCACGCGATGAGATATCCAATCATTTATCCTCGGGTTCCACACCTGAACATAGCAGTATGCTATACCGTTGCTGCTGGTGTGGGTCGAGCAATATCCGTATGCGTCGAGTGTGCATGGTAGCGGCGGGAGCGGTTCACTGAACGTCCTGCTACGGCTCTGTAAGACCGAACTCGAGACGGCGATACCGTCGTAGGTCTCGTACGGACCCCACCCCGTGGGATTTTGCGTTTCGGCGGTTACGCTACCATTCGGATATTGCTGAGTTCCGGCATAGTAGACGCTCGGGTCGGAACTCGACTCTATCTGACACGTTCCTCCGGTTTGACCGGTGCAACTCGATGCGTATTCACCAAAGATTACTTCCATCCAATTAATAACACCCAAACCGCCCGACACGCCGAAGTATGAACCATCACTGTTGTATCCGTTGCTTTGGGCGATCGAGGTAACCGACGCAACCGTGCATTGCGTGCATGGCGTCGTATAGCCAGCAAAGTCAGTGCCGGGTGTGGTTACGTCCGGTCCCGGGGGCGTCCATAACCAAACGTAGTTGTCTGGATAGAAGAACTGCGAATTCATATTAACGTACTGCGTTTGCGGGTCAATGTTCGAAGGAAGCTGTCCAACCATCGTGTACACCCAGTCATTTGCAGCCATCGAAATTCCGTGCGTCATCGTCAAATTTTGATCGCATCCGAACTCGTAGCCCGGATTGGAGTAGTTCATTTGTTGGTAGCCGCCACCACCGCCGTTGACTGCGTAGCTCGTGCGTACGTACGGCTGAATCGTATCGCTGCTTCCGCCGCCGTGGTAGTTGTATTGGAATCCGCCCTCGATGAGCGAACCGCTCGTCGCTCCTCCAGAGCCAACGATCTCCATGTACAGGTAACCGGCGTCACCGGGTGCCATGTATGTGGAGTTGCAGGGAATATTTACGAATCCCCAGCCATCGGTCATACCACATGCCGCGACATCGCGGATGAACGCCCCGGTGTTTGACGGGGGTGGAGCGCATTGCGATTGGTAATCCATCGGGTGAACTCCGCTGCTCATTGGGCGCATACTGACGCTCGCTGTTCCGGCGGCGATGGCTGATGGCGGTACATACTTAACCTTGACGTACTGCAACAAATTAGGATTGTTGCTCACGACGTGACCAGTTGCGTCAATCGAGATAAAATCGCCGCGAAGATTCGGCGGCATTGCGGCCATCAACGTTTGCGCGAGCGTGCGATCGTTGCCCGTAACGGAGGCGGCAATGTAAGAATCGATTTGGTTGCGAGAAAGCGCCATGCCGCGCACCTGTGCAAACTGGTTATTCGCAGCGATACCATACGACGCGCCCCCGGGAATGGTGGAGTGTGACATTGAGCACGCGGTGAATGCCAGAAGTAGACCAAGGCTCAAGAATACTGCCCGTTTCAACAAAATTGCTCTTTTCGATGATAAAGGGAAAGCCTAGCAACCGGGTGCCGCTGTCGTCCTATCCATGCCTTCAAGCGGCGAATAATATTGATTGCACGAACCGGTAAAGTCTTTGAATGGCGGATGTGTCGGGTCGCAAAGTACGGTCAAAGACGCAACAAATATCACGAGATGCGGCTCGGCCAGCGGCAAGTACAAGAATCTTAGCGTTTGAGGTGCGAAATGCGCGAATTGCTGCCGCAATACGTGTGAGTCGGCCTTTGTGGGCGTCGGCACGCCGCGTTTTCCGATATCAGCGACCAGAAAAGACGGCAGCCCTACGACGCCATCTCGATAACATGCTACGCCCGCCCCCACGCGCAGTTCACCGACGACATGATTGCCGAGTAAGCGTGGTTTGATGATATAGGAATTCGGCCGGCCACACGCACCAGCGGGCACGGGCAAAATACTAAGCAGTGAATAAACTGCAATGGCTGCGACAGTACATAGTCGGCGGCGGAAAATATACAGTATAGAAACGCGCAAATGACGCCCCTTCCCCGTGAAGGCAAAAATTGCAAGCGATTTCAAAGCTAGACGTTTCAAACGCCGCGCGGTTGTTCCTATGCCCCTTCCGACATTTACGGGGTGCCGTCAGGAAAGGGGCTTTTTTGTACGCTAAGGCTCCAGGAAGCGCCTGACGGAGGTCCGGCTAATGCTGGGGCGCCTGGCAATCTGGCTTTTACTCAGGCCCGCCTTGTGGACCGCGATTGACTTAGCCCCATTCGTCAGGCCGCTTCGAATTGTGGCGTAGCGTTTTTGTTTTCTTCGCGATACCGGCACGCGAATTCTGCCGGCGTGAGGTACTTGAGCGAGCCGTGAGGCCGATGCGTGTTGTATCGAACCCGCCAGGCTTCGACCGTCGTTCGCATTTGATCCAGGGTGAGAAACCAGTGTTCGTTCAGGACTTCTTCGCGAAGGCGACCGTTGAAGCTTTCGATCTTCCCGTTCTGCGTTGGCTTTCCGGGATCTATGAAATGCAATGCGATGTTCTTTTCGGCGCCCCACTTCAACATCGCTAAGCTCGAAAACTCGGGGCCATTGTCGAATTTCATGGTTGCCGGATACCCTCGCTCCGCAGCAATCTGTTCGAGAACGCGAATGACGCGGCGCGAAGGCAACGAGGAGTCGATTTCTATTCCAATGCTCTCGCATGTGAAATCATCAATGACGGTGAGCAGGCGAACCTTGCGACCGTTCGCAAGCGTGTCATGAACGAAATCCATCGACCACCGCTCATTTGGCATCGTTACCGCTGGAGACGTTGCTCCGCGTACGTATCGGGCATGGCGTTTTTTGCGACGACGAACCTGCAGATCCGCGGCGCGATAGATGCGGTAGAAACGCTTGTGGTTCATAGCGATGGCGTGATCGCGCTTGAGGAGAAAGTGCAGCTTCCGATATCCGGCGCGTCGGTTGTCCTCGACAAGCTCGCGGATAAGCTCAAGCAGTCGTGGACTATCGGTTCGCTTGAGACGATACTGCGATGTCGATCGAGGGCAGCCGACGAGTACGCACGCACGTCGCTCGCTGTAACCGCGCTGCTCCCGCAGCTCATGCACCGCTGCGCGGCGGCGGGCAGAGCTTACCATTTTTTTGTAGTGAGATGTTTCAACGCATCGATATCCATCGCTTGGTTTGCGACGATCCGCTTGAGCCGGCTGTTTTCTTCTTCGAGCTGCTTCATCCGCACAACGTCGCTGACTTCGAGGCCGCCGTACTTGGCGTTCCAGTTCCGCAGCGTGTTAGGGTGAATGCCGTGCTTCCGGCAGATCTCGGCGGTCTTGCCCGTTGCATCGTGCTCTTTGAGAATCTCGACGATCTGCGCTTCCGTGAAGCGGGTTTTTTTCATGAAGGGTCTCCTCGACGAGGCGTTTTGCCTCAGAGACCGCAATTTCATTTGGCCCGGTTTTATGGGGCCAAGTCACCCTTGGTCACAAGATCGAGAGAAACTGTGCAAAGGTCGCAGCCCCTGTGCAAATTCTGTGCAAAACGCTGCGATCGACGTATGAATTTAAAACAAATCGCCCCGTTTTCACGAGGCGTTACATGGAGCCGACGAGCGGACTCGAACCGCTGACCTGCTGTTTACGAAACAGCTGCTCTACCAACTGAGCTACGTCGGCGAAGGGGCGGCTATTCGGCCGCGCCGACCGAGGTTCGACCAGGCTCTCACCGGACCTGCCTCAGCGGGACGGGGAGCATAGCCCCCGCCCTGAGCGCCCGGCGCCTCGTTAGCGACAAAAGTGGCCATGCCGCGGCCCGCCTGCCGATCACGCTGGCGTAGGGCAAGCCCAGCCCCGGATGGGCCTAAGACCGGATGGGCTTATGACTTGTACGCAAATCCTTGGATGAAGGCTTTGCCGGTTCCACGGTCGCCCCAGACGGCCCAGATGTTGCCGGTCTTCGGGTCGATCGCGGTCGTATGGAAGCCGTTCGCGACGACGCGAGAAGCCAGCAACTTCGGCGTGCCGGACGCATCGACCGAGAAGAGCACCAGGCTCGTCCCCGCGCACGCAAGCCAGCCGCGCGATTGGTCGAAACTGCATTGATCGACTTTGCCGGGATAGGCGATGCTGTGCAAAAGCTTGCCGCCGCGACTGTAGACCGCAAGCGTACCGTTTTCACCCGCGGCAATCAACGCGTGGGCACGCGCGTCGTATTGGAGCGGATGGTTGTTGCTCAACTGCGGCGTTGCAAAGACGCGTGCAACCTTGAACGTGCGCGGATCGATCACCGCAATCTCGCCGAGATTCGAAATGTTCTGGTAGACGTCGTGCGTTTGCGGATCGATCTGCAAGTACTCGGGTTTGTGTCCGGGCAGCGCCACGGTCGCGATCAGTTTGAATGTTGTCGTGTCGATGACGAAGATTCGCGTCCCGTCGTCTTCGTCGGCATAGATGCGCCTGAGGGTCGGGTCGTAGGCGATGGCGTCGACGGGCCCCGCCACCTTGACGGTTCGTAGCACCTTCATGGCCACCGGATCGACCTCGCTCACGCTCTGCCCGCGGCCATTGCCCGTATAGACGTGGCCGTTCGCCGGATCGACGGCCACCCCGGCCATCGGGCCGACCTGCACGAGGCCGAGCACCTTGCCCGTATCCGCGTCGGCAACCAGCAGCGCCTTCGCGCCGCCGTGGGCCGCGTAGACGCGCCGGCGGACCGGGTCAACGGTCACATAGTCGAATCCGCCGCCGGGCGTAACGGCCTGCGGTGCTGAGATCGGGATCAACGGCATCGGGTCATTCTCCTATGAAGCGGCGAGCCTACGACGGCTTCACCTCGGTGTCGTGAAAAGTGCCTCGTTTGGCGGTGGTATCGAGCTCTAAATCTTCAAGCAGGTAATAGACAATCTTGCGGTCGTCGAAACCAACCTTCGCCAGTTCGCGCCCGCCGATTTCTACCACCTCGTGGATGTGCCCGGTCTGGCCGGCATACGTATAGTTAACCGCGGTATAGTTCGGGTCGTTGGGCTTGGGATGCGGGATCGCGGTGACGCCCCGCAGCGGCGTGTTGTGCCGGTGCATCCTTGGCCCGTTCTACGCCAGGCCCCGATTCGCTTCGCCCGGGCGAAAAGAGGGGTCGTCAAAATGCGGATTGCATGATGAGGAATGGTCATCGCATTCCGGGGTAAACACCCCAAGATCCATCCCACCGCGTTCGTCGCTCCCACGGCCGTCTTGATCGGCGACGTGGAAGTAGGCGAGGAATCGAGTATTTGGTTCGGCGCGGTTCTACGCGGCGATAACGGGCCGATCCGGATCGGGGCCCGCACCTCCGTGCAGGATAACGCCGTTCTCCACGTCACCACGCTCACGCAGATCGACGATGACGTCACGATCGGCCACGCTGCCGTCATGGAAGATTGCCATGTGAAGCGCCACGCGCTCATCGGCAGCAACGCCGTGTTGCTGAACGGCTGCGTCATCGGCGAAGGTTCGCTCGTGGCGGCGGGCAGCGTCGTCGGAGAACGCGTGGAGATTCCCGACCACGTTCTCGCGGCCGGCGTTCCCGCGAAGGTCAAAAAGCCGATTGAGGGCGAGGCCGCAACCTGGATCAAAATCGCCGCCGAAGAGTACGTCCATCTTTCGCGCGCCTATCTCGCCGAGTCCATCGGGGTCCCCGCCGAGCATACGGAGCAATCATGACGCTCGTCCGGGATACCGTCGCCGCATTCATTCAAGACGAGGGCCACAAAGTCGACGTCTCCGTGATCGACGAATCCGAGGGCGTCGCCGAATTGCTGTTTCGCACTCGCGGACAGGTGTTCTCGGTAACGACCCACGAGCGCAACCCGGACTTCTACACGCTCGCCACCGCCTACGAAATCCCCGACCTGGCACGCGAAAACACCAACAACACCGAAACGCTCGCGATCGTGCAAGGCGAATATCCGGAAGTGCATTTCACGATGGCGCACGACGGCGGCCTCTTCATTGCGGCGGCGCAAGAGCAACCCGGCTCGCCGGAAGCCTTTACGAAAGCGTTTTGGGACGTCGTCAATCGCGTGCGAGATGCCGGAAACACCGCCATCGAGCGCATCGTCGACCGCACCGAAAGCAAAGCCGCCGCCGACAAGTTCATCAACTCGCTCACGATGGGAGAGCGATGAACCCGGACGACGTCGGCGATTACATGCTGCCGCTCGAAGAAGCGCTCGACGACGAAGGCCTGCTCTTTACCCGCGACGACGACGACGACGCGCTACGCATCGCCTTCAAAAGCGAAGGCGACCGCTACTTCATCATCAGCTACCGCGACGATCCGTCGTTCGTCATGCTCGGCTCGGGTTGGGCCCTCCCCGCCGAGATCGATGTGGACGACGCCGTCGATGTCGCCAACGAATTCAACGTCCGCAAGAAATTCGTCAAGACCGCCGTGTGGGAAGACCAGCGCGACGTCCTCTTCACCGTAGAGCTCTGCGTCAGTTCGGCCGACGAAGTCCGCCCGCACGTCGGGCGCCTACTCGACGTACTCCGCGAAACCGCGGCCGAATTCTTCGACGACCTCCGCGAAGACGACGACGATGATGACTAACAAGCGCGTCGTATCGTCGCTACTCGCATATCACGCTTCGTAGTATATTTCGATCTCGTAGTTGTCCGGATCGACGAAATAGATCTGCCGTTCGTCGCCTTCGCCGAAGGGGCCCGACATGATGTTGACGCCGCCGGCTCGCAAGCGTTCCGCCCAAGTGTCGACGTCTGCGGCCGACGCAACCTGGAAACCGAAGTGAAACTTGCCGCGCGCGGCTGGGGGGCGCGAGCTGAGGATGAGTAAAAAATCGGGCCAGTGCACTTCGATTTCGTCACCCGAGCGCTGGGTGGGAAGGCCTAATACGTCGCGGTAAAAACGCTCCGAAATCTCGAGATCGGAGACGCCGAGACTCAAATGCGACAGGCGCAGAGCGGCAGAATTTTTGGCACGTTCCATAGCACGGGGCTACTACGGCGGGGGGTAGTGCGATTCATCCGCATAGGGGACGAAGCGTGTGTATTCTTTCTGAAAACGCAGCTTGACCGTGCCGGTCGGCCCATTGCGATGCTTCGCGATGATGAACTCGGTCGCATCGGGCTCCGGGCCCTCCGGGTTATAGTAGCCGTCCCGAAATAAGAAGGCGACCATATCGGCTTCTTGTTCGAGCGATCCCGAATCGCGGAGATCGGCGAGCATGGGACGCTTATCGTTGCGCGATTCCACGCCGCGATTGAGCTGCGCCAGCGCGATGATCGGGACGCCGAGATCCTTGGCGGTCACCTTGAGCGTGCGGCAGATCTCCGAGAGTTCTTCGTTGCGATTGGCGTTGCGCGTCAGCACGCCCGGCCGCAAGAGTTGCAGGTAGTCGATGAAAATCGCGGAGAGGTTGCCGCTCGATTTGAGCCTGCGGCAGCGGCTGCGCACTTCGGTGACGCTGAGCGCACCGCTATCGTCGAGGTAGATCGAGAGTTCGTTGAGCGAGCTCATCGCACGGGAGATGCCTTCCCATTGATGCTGCTTGATATTGCCGCGGCGCATATCGTGCATCGAGAGTTCGGCCTCGGAGCAGATGAGGCGCTGGACGAGTTCGTCGTTCGACATTTCGAGCGAGAAGAACGCGACCGGCTCGTTATTTTCGCGGGCGGCCGCCACCGCCATGTTCAGGGCGAACGAAGTCTTACCCATGCCCGGGCGTGCGGCGAGGATCACGAAATTACCGGGCTGAAACCCGGTCGTCATCGCATCGACGTCTTTAAAGCCTGAGGTGACGCCGGTGCGATCGCCGCGCATGTGAAAGAGCCGATCGATATGATCGAAGGCGTCTTTCATCAGGCGATTCACCGGGACGAAATCGCCCGACATCTGGCGTTCGCCGATTTGGTAGACGAGTTGCTCGGAGGCGTCGAGCGCCTCTTCGACGTCTTCTTCAGCCTCGTAGCCCAGTTGCGTGATCTGCGTTCCGGCATGAATGAGCGAACGTAGAATCGCCTTCTCGCGCACGATCTTGGCATAGTAGCTGGCCGATGCGGCGGTCTGCACGGTATCCATCAGAGCGCTGATGTACGACAGGCCCCCGACGCGCTCCAGAGCATCGCGCTGACGCAGGGCTTCGGTGACGGTGATCTTATCCAGCGGTTCGCCGCGATCGTAGAGATCGAGCAGCACGGCGTAGATCGTTTCGTGGACGTGCGCGTAGAAATCGGGCGGCTTGACGATTTCGCCGACTTTGTCCATGATCTCGCGGTCGACCAGCACCGATCCCAGAAGCGCCATCTCGGCCTCCAGGTTGTGCGGGGGAATACGGTCGATCGTCGTGACCGAAAATTGCGGAACGCTCATGTGCTACGGGTGCTCTTGCGCCGAGCACCCTGTGTACGACCTTGCGAACGACGTGTGGACGGCTTGTGGATTCGCAATTCGCGCATCGCTTGCTCGACGTCCGCGATCGAGACGACATCGACGCCGGCCAGTGACGTATCGATCTCTCGGGCGTTTTCCTTGGGCACCAGCATGGTGCGCATGCCGGCCTGACGCGCCGCGTAGAGCTTCTCGACGACGCCGCCCACGGCACGCACCTTGCCCTGAATCGAGAGTTCGCCGGTGATGGCGACGTCTTGCGGCAACGGCGTTTTGGTGATCGCCGAGTAGAGCGCGATGAAGATCGCCAGGCCGGCGGATGGCCCGTCGATGTTCCCTCCGCCCACGATGTTCACGTGAACGTCGAAATCGGTCGTATCGATGCCGGTGAAAGCGCGCATCACGCTGGTGGCGTTGAAGACCGAATCTTTGGCCATCGAGCCGGCGGTATCGTTGAAGCGAATCGTTCCTTTGCCGGGCTGCTTAGCCGGAAATGCGACCGCTTCGATTTCGATGATGCTGCCCAAATAATGCAGTACGCCCAAGCCGAACGTCTTGCCGACTTCGCGTTTTGCGCGAGCTTTCACGAGCGTGTGTTGCACCAAACGGCTCGTTTGCACCACGGCGCGAACGTCGTCCTCGCCGATGGTGACGCTTCCGCCACGTTGCTTGGAATTGATGCGGTATAGGGCTTGCCCGTATGCGTCGGCGACGATTTGCACCGCCTTGCGGCCTTCGATCGTGTATGAGGCAATCGACTGCGGAACGCCGCGCGCGGCGCGCGCCCCCAAACGCTTGATCGCGCCCTGAACGATCGAGACGACTTGCGACTGAGTGAGCGGCTGGAAGTAGATTTCGGCGCAACGCGAGCGAATCGCCGGATCGATATCCTCCGGGTCGCGCGTGGTCGCGCCGATCAACACGAAATCGGCCGGGGCACCTTCGCGAAAGAGACGCTTGATATACTCGGGGACGTTGGGGGCGTGTTCGTCGTAGTACGACGACTCGAAGAACACGCGCTTGTCTTCGAGCACTTTGAGCAGCCGC
>Ga0207416_1000687_pt1 | contig 53554 bp, 50 predicted proteins | sample PaiPotPPM11metaG_FD_184107 | JGI IMG/M metagenome (GOLD analysis project Ga0207416, IMG submission 184107) | Iron sulfur acid spring bacterial and archeal communities from Banff, Canada, to study Microbial Dark Matter (Phase II) - Paint Pots PPM... ... | reverse complement strand
TCGGTGATTTCTGGCTGGCTTTCCATACTGTCGTTCCTCTTCGCTTTTTCCTCAGCCTATCACTTTCTCCCCTTTCCCACAACTCCCATTTATTATTGATGGGCTTATCCTTATATCAAAACGTCAGGGATACTTCTGGCTGTCCTTGACGAAGCAGACCTGGCTCAGCACGCGGCTGTTTTCATAGGGATGTTCCCCGAAGACCTTCACCTCCCCGCTGGTGGCGAATAACTGCGCCGTGATGATCTGCATGATGGTCGTTTTGCCCGCGCCGTTGCGCCCCAGCAGCCCATAGATTTTCCCGGCTTCAATGGAGAAGCTCACCTGGTTGACCGCCATAATGCTGCCATACGATTTAGTCAGATTTCTGACTTCGACTACCTTGCTCATCGCGCTTTGACCCTTCTTTGAATCATCTCCGTCAACTGTTCCGTCGTGATGCCCAGCTTTTCGGCCTCCTGGAGCATCGCCACGACATACTGCTCGTAAAACTGTTCGCGGCGCTTCTCCAGCAATCTTGCCCGCGCGCCTGGCGCGACATACATTCCAAGTCCGCGCTTTTTGTACAAAATGCCCTGGTCCACCAGCAGATTCACGCCTTTGGCCGCCGTCGCCGGATTGATCTGGTAAAAAGACGCGAATTGATTGGTGGAAGGAACCTGCGATTCTTCCGCTAATTCCCCAGCGATGATATCGTTTTCGATCCGCTCGGCAATCTGCATAAAGATCGGGCGATTCTCGTCGATTAAGTACTCCATTGCTCCATCACTTATCTGGTTAGTTACACATGTAACTAACTATAGCGCAAAAGATGGCTATTGTCAAGGGGTCTTTCCCTGGTCTTTCGGCTCAATCTTTGCAGAAATCTGAGCCTGGGAAAGTCTTTCGTTCACACATTGGCTCTTGCGGAAATAAGTGAAGCCGTTACGCACGTCTACCCTGGCAGAAGTATAATCTTACTATGGATATCAAGAGAAACACTCGTGCGATCGCTTGTCGCTCGCGTAATGCTGGCATATACGTTGCTGCCTTGCTCCTGGCAGCAGCAATGTTCCTGCTATCCTCGTGCGCAGCCTCCACGACGGCGCAGCAGCCGGGTGCCGCTCAGCCTGCCACAGCAGTCACCATAGCGCCGCCGCCCGCGGTGACTTCGACTGTTCGTACCGCTCAGCGACAACTATCTATCTTCTCAAAATCCGATGCTGGCCTGATGCAGCCCGCCATTGACTCGCAAGGAAACCTTTGGGTTGGAGAGATGTACGCCAATCGTCTCGGCCGCTTCGCTTCGAGTACGGGCGTTGTGACGCACTGGCAAGCGCCCCACGCCAATTATGGCATTATGACGACGACGATCGATGCACAGGGCAATGTCTGGTTCGTCGAGCAAGACGCCGACTATATTGGGCGCTTTGACCCACGAACACAGGCATTTCGCGTCTTCCCGCTGGGTACGCTCAATGGGCGACCGTTGGGGCCGCAGGATTTACAGTTCGACGCGCGCGGCTTGCTCTGGTTTACGGCGGCGGCAGGCGGCGGCATCGGACGCCTCGATCCCAGCACCGGCGCGCTGCATCTCTGGTCCGTCCCTTCTCTCAATGGCGCTCCCGCCTTTCCATATAGCCTCGCGCTGGCGGCGAGTGGACAGGTCTGGTTCGGCGAACTATCCGGCGACGCTATCGGCCATCTTGACCCCGCCACCGGTCATGTCACCCTCTATCACCTGACCAGTTCAGATGCTCAGGTGTTTGCCATGGCAATTGATGGCACAGGGCGCGTCTGGTTCACCGAAATCGCCCCCAGCAAGTTGGGTATGTTTGACCCTGCTGCCAACACGTTAACCGAACTGCCCATACCCGCGCTGGCCGGAACTGGCTCCGCGCTCTACGGATTGGTCATCACACGCGACGGAAGCATCTGGTTTGTGGACAACGGCGCTGATGCACTTGTGCGCTACGCGCCGGGTACCCACAGCCTCACTTTCTATAAGCTAGATTTACCGTCAGGCGCGCCCTATGGCCTGGCGCTTGATCAATCCGGCAGGATATGGTTTACCGCCGACGGCTCAGCGACGGACTACGTTGGGGTAGTGAGTCCCTGATTACGCCACACTGAGCAGCAGGTTTTGTTCGTAGATGCGGCGGATTACATCCTCGATCTCCGGCTCCTGGAACGTTACATCGTGCAGCCGGTAGCGTGCACCCAGCCATGCTACCAGTTCGTGAGCCGGTATGGCGTCGCGTTTGAAGCCGAGCCAGAGGCGCGGCTCCTCTACCTGCGCCAATGTGACCCCGTCAGGCAGAGTGTCCAGCATGGGCCAGCCTCGCGCGTCGTGCGGCAGTTTCGCCAGTTCTGCCGCGTCCAGCGTGGCAACGAGCGCGCGGTCGCCGCCGAAGCGTTCGCGGATGGCCTCGACCGCGCCGTCGTAGAGTTTGCGCCCGTGATCGATGATCACCATGCGCGGGCAGAGCATCTCGATATCGTCCATGTCATGCGTGGTCAGCAGCACCGTGACGCCGCGCTCGGCGTTGATCTGCTGGAGGATTTCGCGAATGCGCGCCTTTGCCACCACGTCCAGGCCGATGGTTGGCTCATCCAGGTAGAGCAGCGCCGGGTCGTGCAGCAGGGCGGCAGCGAGATCGCCGCGCATACGCTGGCCGAGCGAAAGTTGGCGTACCGGCGTCTCGATGAACTCGTCCAGGGCGAGCATGGAGCGCAATTGTGCGAAGTTGGCGGCGAAACGTTCTTCCGGCACGCGGTAGAGATGCCGTAGCAGGCGCAGCGAGTCGATGAGCGGCAGATCCCACCAGAGCTGCGTGCGCTGGCCGAAGACCACGCCAATGCGCTGCGCCAGTTCGCGCCTCTGCCGCACCGGGTCGAATCCGGCCACGCGCATATGGCCCTTGCTGGGTACGAGGATGCCGGTAAGCATCTTGATCGTGGTACTTTTGCCCGCGCCATTCGGCCCGATCAGGCCGATCATCTCACCTGCCTCTATGTTGAGCGAGAGATCATGCACGGCCTCGACCCGCTTGATTTCGGGATCAACGATGCTGCGCAGACCGCCCAGCAGGCCGGGGCGCCGCTTCGCCACGCGAAACGTTTTCCCCAGGCCGCTTACTTCAATCATGTTCATGAGCCTATCTCCTTTCAATTGTTGGCCTGATTTATGTTTTAGCTGCCGGTGCTCTGGTAGCGGCGGACGCCGAATTGCCAGATCGCGCGCGCGGCGAGGAAGAAGGCGATGGCAACGGCGGGCGACGCGAAGACCAGGTTGTTCGGCAGGCCGAAGGGCAATGATTTTTCAAGCATGTAGCTCACGGGTACGAATGTGCCGAACGCTAAGGGAACGACAAAGAGAAAAATACGCTGCATTACCTGGTTATAGATGTTCAAGGGATAGCTGAGCATGTCTCGCCCTCCATAGGTCAGGATGTTCACAAGCTCTGTTGGCTCAACCGTCCAGAAGCACATCGTCGCGCCGAGCAGCCACACCGAGAGGAAGAGAATCGTGCCGCTGGCGATGCCGATGCACATAGCGGCGACTTTGAGCAGCGTCCAGTGGAATGCAGGCAGGAAGGCCGTAGCGATGAAGAGGGCCACGATGCCCTGTGTAATGCGTCCCAGGCGGCGCAGGCGAAAATCGCTGCTGGCGATCTGGATCAGGGCCGAGACGGGACGCAGCAGCACGCGATCGAACTCGCCCAGGCGAATCGTGTCCGGGAAGATGTCGAGGCCCGCGCCGAACATTTCGGAGAAGCCGAAGCCGATCGACGTGACCGCGTAGAGCATGGCGACTTCACCCACGTTCCAGCCGAGCAGCGTGGAGAAGTTGGCGAAGTAGAGGAACACGGCGGCGAATTCCAGGCTCGTCGTGAGAAAGTACGTGCCGATATTGACGAACATGTCGGCCTTGTATTGCCCCTGCGAGCGGATTTGCATCCAGATCAGCCGGAAGTAGAGACGAATATCGCTCAGCACGTTGTCGATAGTTCGTCTGTATGTTGCCTTGTCTGCGATTATTGCCATTTGGCGTTACCCTCCCTGAACGATGACGCGGCGCGCGGCGCGCCCAATCACCAGCCGTACCAGTAGCGTGAAGACGATTACCCAGACGAATTGCCGCGCCAGCTCGAAGGCGATGGTTCCCGCCGGCACGTTGTCGAGCAAGATCTCCGCCGGAACATTCAGCAGCGCGTTGAAGGGCAGCCATTGCGCGATCACCAGCAGCCAGTGCGGGAACAAGGGGACGGGGACATAGCTGCCGGTGAAAAATAGGGCCACCACGACTACCATCGTGCCGATGCCGCGCGCTTCCAGGAACCAGAACGCGATGGCATTGTATAGCACGCGGTAGGCGATTCCGAAGCACGATCCCAGCGCGAGGCTGAGCAGGAAGGCGGGCCAGTAGCGCCAATCTCCCGGCACGCCTAAGCCAAAGAGCAGTATACCCGCGATATAGGTCGGGATGCCCCGGTAGATCAGGAAGTACAGGTCGCGCCCGCACTCGCGGCTGAACCAGTACCAGTAGAAATCACAGGGCTTGCTCATATCGGAGATCACCGCGCCGGAGCGGATGGTGAGCATGAGGTCATACCAGCCGAAGGTGAGGACGATCATGATCATGGATTGCACCAGCCACGTGTAGCGCAGGGTGTCCAGCACGTTGTAGCCATTGACGGCGCTGTGAGCGTGAAAAAGCCCGATGATCACGTAGCTGAAGACCGCGCCGAAAAAGATGTTGGTCATCAGTCCGGCCAGGTTGGCCCAGCGATAGATGAGCTGCCGTCGAAAAGCAGTGCGGGCTACTTCCAGGTAGAAACGCCACACAGTTTCACCTCCATTTCTCGTGTAGTGGGGAATTTTGAAAGCGGGAAATTTTCCAACACAAAAATCCAGTTCCCGCCCCGGCATGGGGGGTACTGGTTCAATTCAGGAAAGCCATCGATTTTTGGACATAAAAACATGCGGGATAGCCAATGTCTACCACTAGACGTGTTTACCCCGTGTTTTGGCGTGAAATACAGGCGTGTTTCCTGCACACCACGTCCATTCAGCAGCGTTGTATTTTATACCATACATTGGAGAATGCTGTCAACAGTGCGTATCAGCCATTCAGGGCTTGTGAATTCTCCCTGACCCCCACGCGCCAGACCCCCACAGGGGGGGTCTCTACAGGTCGCACGGTGCCACCGGAGAATGTGTAGTGGCCCCCCTTGTGGGGGCCAGGCAAAACGCGCGAAATCGGTTTTTCATCAAGAATTCACAGGCCCTGCCCGTCGGCGTTTTGATTGGTGACTGATTGACCAACGTGATACTATCATAGCAGTGTTAATTGTCTTCATAATCTCTACGTAAGATGAGGCGGTGGCTGCATATTGCGGGTGATAAAAACAGGAACTGGAGATGCCTCTGATGCCGCGCAGATCGAAACACTGCCGCTGTCGGACGAGCAAGAGAAGGGAGGTGTTCCAGAACAGCGATCTTGTTGAAACTATGAGGTTTAACACAGCGAAAGGAAACTTCCATGCCAATCAACCCAATGGATTACAGCGGCAAAGATACCGTACTCGACGTAGTGCGCACCGAGCGTGCTGCATTTTACAACATCATTGATGATCCAGATAACTGGTACGTCCAGACGCGCTGCAGCGAATGGGAAGTGCGCGATCTCGTCGGCCACATGATTGATGTCACCGAGGGCTATCTATCGCGTTGGGATATCGCACGTAAGGGTGAAGCCGCCGATGCGCTTGGCCTGCAGGTAATGAGCGAGCTGCTCAACCAGAATGCTCAGGCATTCCGCGGCCTGTCGCGCGAAGAAGCCATTTCCCGGCTCAAGGCTGACTCGGACAAGATGCTTGCTATTTTCGATGCGCTGACGCCTGACGAGTGGGGGAACTTCAACGTCACTCATCCCTATATGGGTCCGTTGCCAACACTTTTCTATCCGGCCTTCCAGGTCATGGATTATGGCGTCCACACCTGGGATATGAAGTGGGGTCTGGGCGAGAAAAATGGCAAACTTGACGAACGCACCGCGGGCGTCCTTGTGCCGTACATGTTCATCCTCATGCAGTATACCGTGGACCAGGAATCGGCCAAAGGTATAGATGCCGAGTTTGGCATTAAGGTCGATGGTGAATGGGGCGGCCAGTGGCGCGTCACCGTCAAAGATGGTGCTTTTACCTACCAACCGGCCGAAAACCTTGATGGTTTGCAAGCCATTTTCCACTTCAAAAATGCATCGGACTTTGTCCTCACTACCTATCAACGCTTTCCGGGCGGTGAGACGAGTGGAGACCCCAAGGTCATCGACCAGATCCGTCACCTGTTCTTCAGAATATAGGATGTTTGAAAGGCGCTCGCTGCGTCTGTAGGGGTGGAGATCCTTGTAGCCGCTCAGGACAGGTCTCCACCCGGCACATGCTACCGCTGTCGCCCCACGGGACGGATGGTATCCCTACCAGGGCGACCTCATCAAAAACCTATCCCTAGAGTGGAGGCACAACCATGTCTAAAATCCAGGCTCAGGGCGTACATCATATCACATTCGTTGGTTCCAATCGTGAGGCGACTATCGATTTCTACCAGGGAGTGCTGGGTATGCCATTGGTTATGGAGCAACCCAATCTCGATGTCCCAGAGGAGACCCACCTCTATTTCGACGCAGGCGATGGGCGGCTGATCACCTTTTTCGTGCGCCCCTCGCGGGTGAACGATTCCACTCCCAATCCCGAAGGTATCGGCAACCTGCATCACCTTGCTTTTACCGTCTCGCATGCTACCTACACTCAGGTCGCCCAACGCCTCAACGAGCGTGGCATCTGGAATACGGGCAACATCGACCGGGGGTTCATGGACTCGATCTACTTCAGAGACCCCAACGGACAACTGCTCGAAATGGCCTGTTACAAGTTCGTTCCGCCAGAAGGCTATAGCGTTGCCGACGTACTCGCCACAGCGCACCGCCTGCGGGTGGCCGATGGCTCCTATAGTATCCAGGATTCCCACCTGGCCGATGCCATCGCCGAACTGACCCAGCGTAAAGCAAATTTTATACAAGCCTCCACTTCTACAGTCATATTACCAGAGTTCTTGTGAGGCGAGCCGGGCGCCGTCGGCCAGGGATTGGAGTTTGGCCCAGGCGATGCCAGGGGCAACAGCGCCTGCCCCAGCAAAGGTGTCAAAGCCGCAGTCCGTCCCTGCGATGACGTTTTCTCGCCCCACGACGCGGGCAAAGCGCACGAGCCGCTGCGCTACGACCTCTGGATGTTCGATATAGTTAGAGCAGGAGTCGATCAATCCTGGGATGAGTATCTTCCCTGCGGGCAAGCGGACCTGCTCGAACACGTTCCACTCGTGTTCATGGCGTGGGTTGGCCGCTTCGATAGAGAGGGCATTGCCCTGTATCTTCAGGAGCAGATCGACGATTTCTTTCAATGGTACATCCCGGTGGTGCGGGCCGTGATAGTTGCCCCAGCACACATGTATGCGAACCTGTTCAGGCGAGATGCCGCTGAGGGCATAATTGAGTACTTCCACGCTCTGCTGCAAATATCTGCGAAACTCGTCGATAGAGGCATTGGCAAAACGAACGTGGCGCTGCATAGCCAGGTCTGGACAATCTAATTGTAATGAGAAGCCAGCCGCGACGATGGCTTGATATTCATAGCGCATAGCGTCCGCGAGGGCGTAGAGATAAGCTTCTTGAGTGGGATAATAGTTATTTTGCATCACTTGGGCAATTGCCCCAGGCGAGGCAGCGGGCATGAAGACCCCTTCGGGCTGCACCTCTTGTAGTGCGGCCTTGAGATTTGCGATATCGCGATGTACGGCATCCTCGTCGCTCAAGCTGATGGGACCCGTGCAAGCTGGGATAAAATTGCGACCTCCGCCGTCTTCATTGCGGCGCAACTGGAGGAGTTTCAGGTCTGGGAAGTCCAGCAGATCTTGTGCGATGAAAGGAATCGACTGGCCGCCAAAACCCGTCAGACGGTCCTTGACGTAGTTGGCGAAGCCGATCTTGCTCATCTCACCGTCGGAAATGATGTCGATGCCGTTGGCAACCTGGTGTTTGACTGCATCGGCTACCGCATTATGTACGGTGTCTGCAAGCTCGCTTGCCGATACCGGCTGCCCTTGCTCTTTGGCAATCATCATCTGCATCAGGTAGTCCGGTCGCGGCAAACTACCGGTGTGAGTGGTCAAGATTCTCGTCGTACTGCGCCTCACAGTTTTGTCTCCAGTCTTCTTTCGTTTAAATATTTCGCGTCAACACACGTTCATAGGATGTCACCGGCGCGTGTACCTCTTTGTCAACGATCACATCAAGGAGCGTAGGTCCATCCGTTTGTAGGGCTTCGCGCATCCTATCCGGCAATTCCCGAGGATCGCTGATCCGGTGGCCCTGGGCGCCAAATGCGCGAGCAACCATACTGTAGTCAACGTCAACGAAATCATTTACATAGGGGATAACGTGGTTATGGTGGTTGTACTTTTGCTCGTGGTACTCGAACGCCAGGGTACGATTATTCAAAACGACAACGAGAATCGGGATATGACACCGCAGCGCTGTTTCGAGTTCGCTCAAATGATACCCGAACCCTCCATCTCCCGTTACGCACGCAACGTGATGGCCTGGCGCGCCCAGGGCCGCTCCCAGTGAAGCCGGGAACGCCCAGCCCAGTGAGCCAGCGGCTCGGATGTAATGGCGTCCTGGAGCTGTGACCGGGAAGGCTGCTCCAGTCCAGGCTCCCATATAACCTGTATCCGCGGCAACGATATCCATTGGATCAAGCGCTGCACGCAGGGCGCTTATAACCGCTGCCGGATGGATTGGCTCTTCTGGCGGTCGGGAAGCCAGGCGCTGCACCTCTTCTTTCCAGGTCAGCACTCGTTCAGTTGTTTGCCGCGCCCAGGCCGTGCGCTCAATGGAAAGGCCGCGGTTCAGAGCTTCCTTCACAAGAGCCTGGAGCGCCAGCTTCGCATCCGCTTGTACGCTGATCTCCTCGCGATACGTAGCGCCCAGCACGTTTGTATCGATATCGATATGGAGAATGCGCGTCGAAGGAGGAGGTACCTTCCACGAATCACTGACGTGTCCTCCAAGCCGGCATCCAATGACCAGGGCAAGATCGCACTCGCGCATGATGTCGTTGGCAACCTTGCGCGAGTAGCGGCCGATCACGCCAAGCGACAACTCGTGGTCTTCGCGGATGGACCCCTTTCCACCCATCGAGGTCGCTACCGGCAGGCTGAGCGCCTCCGCCAGCTTCTGTACTTCATCCCACGCCTCTGATAGTAAGACCCCGTTGCCCGCGATCAGAACCGGACGCTCTGCGGAGAGCAGAGCATCCATCAATGCCGTCACTGCCTCCGGAGGGGGCGCGGTGCGCAGCGACGGGATATGCCCAAAAGGAGGCTCTTTATAAATAGGAACAGCATCAGTTTCGCCGCGGAGCATATCCGATGGAATCTCAAGATGCGCGGGTCCAGGAATGGCTCCCGTTGCAGCGCGAATAGCCCCACGCAGCATTTCCGCCGCGCGTTCCGGGCGAGCCACAGTCTTGTTCCAGCGCGTCAAAGAGGTATGCAGCGGCAACTGGTCTAACTCCTGGTATTCATAGCGATCTCTCGATGGCGTGCGCATAGAGGTGGTGAGCGAAACGACCGGGCTCATTGACCAGTAAGGATCGGCGAGCCCTGCCGCAACGTTTGAGACGCCCGGCCCGTATTGTCCATAGACAAATCCTGGTTTGCCACTCATGCGGGCATACCCATCTGCCATATAGGTCGCGCCCTTTTCACTTCGGCAGGGGATCATCTGGATTCCCGCTTCTTCCAGAGCGATCCATAGCGCCTGATCGCCGCCGGTCACCTGGAAAAAGTACTTCGTGTCGTAGGCTTTTAGCGTTTGAGCAATAGTCGCGGCAACTGATGCCATGGTGTCCTCCTAAGATGTGTTGCGAATGCATGATGGCTTAAGCAGGGACAGGTCGAGATGGGTGGTATTGTCTTTAGCATTTGATCGTGCCATTAACGACTCGATCATAAATCCACAGCGGAGTAATGTCAAGCGGAGTTCTGGCAACTTTAGGCAGGCGGCACGATTTTGTGCCGCTTGATCTACCATCTTGACCTGCCGGGTAAGAATATACTGTATAGTATATAGCATTGCTAACATGGTAGCGACGAAATGCGAAAATGAGGAGTCAATTGATGGATCAACAAGATGGGATCGCTGCACAGGATGAACAGCCAGAAACGCTCTCGTTAAAAGAGACGGGGAAAAGCGCAGAGGAGCAACTTGAAGCGCATGTCGCCGCGCTGCGACATCAGATAGAAGAGGCCAATTATCAGTATTATGTGCAGGATAATCCTACGTTGGCCGACGCGGAATATGACCGGCTGATGATCGAACTGCGGCGTATTGAGGAAGAACATCCTGAACTGCAAACGCCGGATTCGCCGACGCAGCGCGTCGGGGCCGGGCCGACGCAGGACGTGCCGCAGCGCCGCCATCCCGTGCCAATGTTGAGCCTGGCGAACGCGCGCAACGAGGAAGAACTCTATGCCTGGCATAAACGCGCCCAGAATATTTTGCCCAATGCGACGTTTGAGTATGTCTGCGAACTCAAGATCGACGGGCTGGCGATGGCGCTGACCTACGAGCAGGGCAGGCTCACCATTGGAGCGTCGCGCGGCGACGGGCTGGTCGGCGAGGATTGGACGGCCAATGTGCGTACCGTGCGTTCCATTCCGCAGAAGTTGCGCGGCGAGCGCATACCGGACAGGGTCGAGGTGCGCGGCGAGATCTATATGTCGATCAAGAGCTTTGAAAAGCTCAATGAGCAGATGAAGGACGACAAACTCTTCGCCAACCCGCGCAACTCTGCCGCCGGTTCGCTGCGCCAGAAAGACCCGCGCATCACCGCGGCGCGCCAGCTCAACTTCTTCGGCTACCAGATCGGCTATATCGAGGGGATGGATGTGAGCGGTCAGTGGGAGGCGCTGCAACTGATCCGCGAGTGGGGCTTTCCGGTCAACCCCAACATTCAACTGGCGCACACGCTGGACGAGGTGCTGGACTACTGCAAGAAGTGGGAGCATGAGCGTTTCAACCTGCCCTACGAGATCGACGGCGTCGTGATCAAGATCAGCGAACTGGCGCAGCAGCAAGAACTCGGCTCCGTTGGGCGCGACCCGCGCTGGGCCATCGCCTTCAAATACCCACCCATCCAGGTGGCGACGCAGTTGCTGGATATCCGCATCAACATCGGGCGCACCGGTTCGATCAACCCCTACGCTGTTCTTGAGCCGATCAACATTCGCGGCGTGATCGTCTCGCGCGCTTCTCTGCACAACGAGGGCGACATCCAGCGCAAAGACCTGCGCATCGGCGACTGGGTGCTGGTGCAGCGCGCGGGCGAGGTGATCCCGCAGGTGGTCAAGCCCATCGTCGAGCGGCGCGCGGGCAGCGAAGAAGTGTATCATTTGCCGGAACGCTGCCCGCTCTGCGATACGCCCATCGAACGCATCCCCGACCAGGCGATGGCTTATTGCCCTAACGAGGAATGCCCGGCGCGCCATCTCGAAAGCATCATCCATTTTGTCTCAAGGGGGGCAATGGACATGGAGACCATCGGCGAGAAGATGAGCGAGCAACTGGTCGAGGCGGGCCTCGTCAAAAGTGTGGCCGATTTCTACACGCTGACGCGCGAGCAATTGCTGTCCCTCGAGGGCGTCAAGGACAAAAGCGCCAGCAACATGCTCGCGGCCATCGAGGCAAGCAAGCAGCGGTCCCTATGGCGCCTACTCTTCGGCCTCAATATTCGCTACGTCGGCGAGAAAACGGCGCAGATTCTCGCCGATGCCTTCGGCAGTATGGATGCGCTGCTGGCGGCGAGCGAAGAGGAAATCACCGGCGTCGCTGGCGTCGGCCCGGTCATCGGGCACAGCGTCTATAACTGGCTGCAAGAGGAAAAGAATCGGGCGCTGATCGAACGGCTGCGGCAGGCGGGCCTCAACATGACGGAGGAACGCCAAACGATAGAGGGGCCGCTCGCCGGTCAAACCTTCTTGCTCACCGGCAAACTCACCAGCATGACGCGGCCCGTCGCCGAGGAGGCTATTAAGAAACTCGGCGGCACGATTGCGGCGGGCGTCAGCAAGTCGCTGAGCCACCTGATCGTTGGCGAGGACGCCGGCTCGAAGCTGGCGAAAGCGCAAAAAGCCGGCGTACCCATCCACGATGAAGCATGGCTGATCGCTCTGCTGCAAGAGTATGGAAATACCATGTAAGGAGGGCATTTCATAACTCAAAACCCTCCCACCTATGAGCAAGAACGCGCCTGGAAGAGCAGATGAGAGCAGGGCGTCCAGCTTGCTGAGCAGCGAGTTCAATTAACAGTATTTTTACTTCAGGATAAAACCAGATTAACCTCTTGACCCTACAATAGAAGCAAGAAAGCCAAAGCCGTATCTTTGAAAGGCGCCATCCTTATCAACAATGGAATCTCACCTGCTTTGGCACTATAAAGAAGGAGAGGTGGCGTACCTCTCTTTATCAGATTCTGCATTAATAGAGAGGTTGCTGCTGCATTTCACACATGAAGCAATCTGTTTATGATACCACTACTTTCTCAGGCGCTCACCCATCTCGGAAGAGGGAATCTTCACCTCACAGTTCATCGCCTTCTACTCCGTTCGTACTGCAAGGGCAGAGGGATAGCTCAACTCCCCTGCTAGAGAAACTGTATAGAGGATTGACTTCCCCGCTACGGCTCTTGCCCGATTTCCTGATTATTGGGACACAACGAGGTGGTACTACTTCTCTCTACCACTACTTACAGACCCAGCCTTGCATTGGCTCTGCCTCAACAAAAGAAGTACATTTTTTTGATCGCAGATTTACCAGAAGCCTGGCATGGTATCAGGGACACTTTCCGACGAGGATCGAAAAGTATTATGCCCGATGTCTCTATGGACAAACCTTTCTCACAGGGGAAGCCACTCCTTGCTACCTGTTTTACCCGCACGCCCCCTCGAGAGTGGCAAAGATATTGCCCCATGTCAAGCTCATTGTCCTGTTACGCAATCCCGTAGACCGTGCTTATTCCCAATATTACCATGCCGTCGACCATGGATTTGAAACCGTATCATTCGAAGAGGCCATCGAGCGTGAGGGGGAACGAGCATCCAGGGAGCAAGAGAAGATTCAAAGGGATGAGTACTACTACAGCATTGAATTTATGGAACGCAGCTATCTCACGCGCGGGATTTATGTGGATCAGCTCCAAGCATGGATGAGGTTATTCCTCCGCGAGCAGTTCTTGATCCTCAAAAGTGAAGAGTTCTATGCTGATCCTACAACCACGCTCAGGCAAGTTCTGGCCTTTTTAAACGTACCATCGGCAGAACTCCAGGTGAAAGAGAAAGAATTCCAACCCTATAACAACTACACATACACCCGGATGAATCCAGTACTGCGAAAGCGCCTGATTGCCTACTACGAGCCATATAACGCCCGTCTCTACGACTACCTGGGGGTCAATTTTGGTTGGGACAAGTGATCGCATTGCTTTTGATACGAAACACAGGAACTTTTGCGTTATGGGTATCGTCATAGTCAACAAGAAACGCTTCTAGAAGCCTTTGACAAACAGGTATCGCGATACTGACGACAAAAAAAGAGAAAGAAGGGTTCACTATGTCTCCTATCCTCAAACGCATCATCGTTCCCCTCGCGCTTGCTGTTGTCTTCTGCGCGTTCCAGGCGCTGCCCGCGCTGGCCTGCGGCGGGCTGATTGCTCCCGATGGCGATGTGCGTCTGGGCCGCGCCGCTACGCTGGTCGCCTACCATGCTGGCATCGAACATTACCTGACGACCTTCACCTATCAAGGCAACGAGTCGAAAGTTGGCTGGATTGTACCCCTGCCCGCCGTGCCGCTCAAGGTTGAAGAAGGTGGCGCGTGGACGCTACAGCGCCTGGCGCTTGAGACCGCGCCGCCGCAGCCATCCGGCCCGATCTTTGCAGAGAGTACGACTGCCAGCACAGCCCAGGTCATCCAACAGGTGCAGATCGAGGCGCTCGATATCACCGTGATTCGCGGTAGCGGGCAGGCTATTATCAATTGGGCGACCAGCAACGGCTTTGTCGTACCCGCAGACGCGCGCGCGCACCTGCTGACGTATGCCAACGCCAGCCCCATCTTCATGGCCGCCAAATATGATACCGCCGCTGTGCAGGCCCGTCACCAACAGCAAGGGGATGGCGTGCCTGTGCTGATTACGATGAAGCTGCCTGCCATCTGGGTTCCGCTCGAAGTGCTGGCGCTCGACGGTCAGAGCGTCAATGCCGATCTCTACTTCCTGACCGATGAGCCGCTGAACGTCAGCGCGTGGGATGCCAGGATCGGGCAGTCTCCCGTCGGTTTGCAACTCTCCGGCGCGCCCGGCCTCCAGGTTGCCTTTCAGGAGCCGATGAACTCCACGCTCTATCACGACCTCTCGACGGATCGCAACATGGGCTGGGTCTGGTCGAATAGCTGGCTCACCTACCTGAGCCTGAATGCTCCTTCCAATACTGTCACTTATGACATGGGCATCGGCTCCGATGGCATCATTCACCTCGCGCCTTTCGGCACGCCGCCAATGGATATTATCGCGGGCCAGCAGGCGTCAGGCTTGCTCGCGCACCTGCCGTCGCTGCCCATGGGAACGCCGCAAGTATTGGAGATCGTGCTGTTCTTGTTTGTGATTGGTGGTCTGATCTTTTTGGCCGCGAGGGTATCACGATCAAAACACGAGGCTCTTGTCAGCAAGAAGTAACACATGGCAGGATAATCCACCAGTACATTGAGGCAGAGAAACATCCACGATCTGGTTTCCCTCGCAAACGATCCCGTTGTCGAACCTTTTATCCAATCGCATACCAGGCCTTCTCAAGGAAGAAAGGAGCCTAAAAGGTTCACCAACGGGATCAGGAAACGGATAAGAACCAATGTTAAAGGAAGCATTACAATAAGGAAAACGCGGTACCTCCCACCTGGGAGGTACCGCGTCGTTAATCTACAAGAGCGAGAGCCGGGTCTACTGCATTTACTTCCCCAGGTGCAGGCGAATAAATTTTACAATATGCTGCGTGGCCAGCCGCACTTCAGGGATAAAGTCTGGGCCACCGGAGAAAGCATGCCACATTCCAGGCCAGATCTCCAATCTCACCTCAACTCCGGCTGCTTCCAACCGAGCCGCCATGCGTGTTGAGTCACTAAGCAGGACTTCCTGGGTACCCACCTGGAGAAGAGTAGGCGGAAGTCCTTGTACATTGGCATACAATGGAGAGACGAGCGGATTGCGCGGGTCAGTTTCTCCGTGATTGGTATAGAGCGCGAACGCATCTTGCGGCAAACCACTTCCCAGAATGGGATCCACGGCGGCTTTGGTTTTGTACGTCTCGCCCGTCATTGCCAGGTCCGTCACCGGAGAGATTGCTACCAGGGCAGCAGGCAGTTCATCCCCGCTCTCCCGCAGTGCAAGCGCCGTCGCCAGCGTCAAATTCCCACCGGCAGATTCCCCTGCGATCGTGATGAGTGATGCCGCGACTCCCTGGCTGCGCAGCCAGCGATAAGCGGTCACACAATCATTCAGGCCAGCAGGGAAAGGATGTTCTGGCGCCAGGCGGTACTCCGGATAGAGCGCGCTCGCGCCGGTGATTTGTGAAAGCCTCGCGACAAAGGCGCGATTGTCATCAGTACCCGCTTGCGCGAAACCGCCGCCATGCAGATACAGGATCCATCGGCTTTTGACGGCACCTGGGGCAACGATCAGTTGAGCCGGGACCCCTCCGGCATCCACCTGCTCAAGAGAAACGCCCGGCGGGAGCGGCGTCTTCGATTGTGGCATCGCAAGCTGCTGCGCTATCGTATGGACTGGATTCACGATTTTGAGATCGATCAGGGCGATCAGATAAATGAGCGTTCCGATGAAACTTGGCTCCGAGGGAATATCATCGCCCTCTAGAGCTGGCGAGCTGGCAAACATTAGTCCGGTGCGCGCCGCCACAAAAGCTGCACCAGCCAGGCCCACGCCCAGGCTCGTAGCAACTTTCAAAAAGCGGCGGCGCTTCACGCGCACCTGGCCCTCGTGTGTTTCATTTGTTTGTGGTGTTTGCGTTACTCCCATTTTGCGGTGAGCAAGCAAACGGAAACCAAAGAGCAGGAGCCAGAGCAGCCAGAAGGATTCGCCCAGCACCGTGAGAATATTCAGTATGCCGGCGGTCGCATAGAATCTCGACTCAATTGACAGCAGCGCGTTGATGCCCCAGAGCAGAGAGCGCAGTATCGCCAGGAGGAGGCCCATTGCGCCCACCCAGCCCAGTACTCTGTGCGCTTGAAATTGCCGGGCCAGGGTCAGCGTCCAGAATACCAGCATGAGCGGTGCGGCGATCTCAACTGTCACCAGGATGAGTGTGGCAAGGATCTGTGCCACGGCTGTCGGGGTACTTCCCCAGAGTGGCACCAACACCAGTCCTAGCAGAGCGCCAACCGCCCAGAACACTCCGGAAGTGCCTCCTGTGCCAATGACGCGCCTGCGTCTTTTTTCCTCCAAGTTCGGCACCAGTCCGAGCGAAATCACCACGAGCAGCCCACCGCTGAGCAAGAGGCCAACAAATCCGAGCAGGATCACCATCTCCCCTTGCGCAATCAGAGCATACGCAAGAGACGCTTTATCGAGCAGGATCGCTGGATAATTCAGCTTTGCCTGTAAAAGATAGTTCGCACTGGTAAGAAGGAGAGTCAGGAGAAGAACCAGACTCCCGGTTCGACGTGGAGAGAGTAAGCGCGTCCAGCCAGAGATCCTATGCCCTTGCGCATCCCTGGCCGGAAAAGATGGTGATGAAGTCGTCATGACATACTCCTTACAAAAGATTGGCCATCCCTCAGTTTTGCGAAGCGTGCGATCCGAGGGAAAAGGTGTCATCCCTGGATCAACAGAGGTAATCAGCCCGGCTTGCACGAGCCTGTTGAGCAGAGTAGAAAGTGTACCCATGCTAACCTGCTCCTCTGGGCCAATGAACTTGTTCGCGATTTTGGCGATCCGGTAGGATGCAACGGCCAGTGGACCAGGAGAGAAAGCGACAGCAATTCATACATCGCATGTCTCCTTTGGTATGTCTCACAAAGAAGAATGCATAGCTTTAACAAAACTACTTTTTTAAAGTAGTCCCGCTTTGAGTATACGAACGGGAGGCTACGCTGTCAAGGATAAAAGATGAGAAGCAGGAGAACGAGCAAAGGCGTGACTTTTTCGCTTGACAATTGCTCCTTACTCCTGTATATTTTTGTTGATAGCTTTAACAAAACCGTTTTAGTAGAAATTATATTTCCTTTTGAAGGATGATTGTGGAGGAATACCTTGCATGTATGAATTGCTGGTACTCTCTTTGCTGATGCATTGGCCGTTACATGCCTACCGGCTGGCAAAAATCGCCAACGAGATCATCGGCCCCGAAGAGCAAATCAGCACGGGTACGCTCTCTACGCTTCTCAACAAGCTTGAGCAGGCAGAGTTGATTGCCATTGCTGAACCGGGCAGCAGCCCTTTTCTCACGGATCGTCCATCCCGCGTCCTCGCCATCACTTCCAAAGGGCGCGAGCGTTTTCGCGAGTTGATGATGAACACGACATCCCATTCGGGGACGCATCGCAGGCTCTTTCATATTAAGGCGTTGAACCTGGAGTTCTTGCCAGTGGAGCAGCAACTTTATCTTGTGGAACATTATCTGAACCATTGCAGGCAAATACTGCGCCTCAAGCAAATGGATACACTTGATGTGGCCGGAAATCCCCGCAAGCAAGAGCATATGAGTTCCGCTTTGCGGGAAACTGCTTTCGCGCTCATGCAGCTCAAGATTGAGCAGTGGCGGCTTGAATTGGTATGGGGGGAAACTCTCCGCGAACAGATTCTCTCGCGCTTGAGACAGAACAAAGTGGTGCATATACTTCCGGAGGATAGTGCCGCGAAGTCTCGATAAGTAGATGCTGGCAATGTTGAAACTCCCAAATGATAGAGGGCCAATTTTCCAGATTGAGCGATCAGTTGCGAAGGTTTGACATGAACAAGACGTAGGAGAAGTAAGCGCATGAAGCGGCGCGACCTCTTGATAGTGTGATACACCATTTGCGGTTACAGAGGGGAGCTTCAGTTTGATTGCAAGCGATATCAAAAGCGAAGAGAAAGACAAAAAGGACAAAGTGCGCCGTCACCGCAGCGACAAATTGAAGCCATGGGCGCGGCTTCAGGCGCGTATGGCATTTTCATATGTAGCAGTCTCGGTTGTTATCGCGCTCTTTCTGGAACTGCTGCTCATCATCATTTTCCTGACTGTTATTATTCGCTTGCCCTTCGTCAGCCAGAGTACTATTGACGCAGCCAACACCACCGCTCAAACCTATGCGTTAGAGGCGTCTGTGCAGGGTGGAGGAATCGCCCTTAATCCTCGCTCCACATTTCAGCCGGGCAGCCCATATTCACTCATTGGGCCGGCAGGAAACACAGTTGCGAGCGTGCCGTATAATACTACGCGCTCGTCTTCTGCTCAGGTGGTTGGGATCGCATTGCTGATTGCACCTGATGGGCAGATAGTTGCAAGTTCGTATCCAATACGTTATCCAGCGGCAGTTTCGGTCTACCGGGAACTGCCGGGACAGGCGCAACTTATCCGCAATGCTCTTGCCGGAAAGGCAGGAAACGCGGTTGAAGTTACAGATCAAGGTCACATTGCTTTCGTTGCAAAGCCTGTCTTGAGCAAGGAGAACCGACCGATTGGGGCCCTCTATGTTCAGACACTGCCGCAGCAATTCAGTGGCGGCTTTCTCCCGATTCTGCCCGTGTGGCTTTTTACAGGGCTTTTCTGGCTGCTCATCACGGCTCCAATTGGCACATTTTTTGGTTTATTGACGACGCGCGGACTGGTACGGCGGATTCATCGCCTGGTCCAGGCTACTGCACATTTTGCCAAAGGGGACTATACGCAGCGCGTGAACGTGAGCAAGCACGACGAAATCGGCCAATTGGAGTCGCAATTCAATCAGATGGCGGAACAACTGGTTGAGAGCATCGCCCAGCAGAAGGTTATGACTGAACAACACACGCGCCTGGAAGAACGTGCCCGCATCGAGCAAGAGCTGCGGACGGCTCAATACATTCAGCTATCGTTGTTGCCGAAAGGTGTGCCTGAACTGCCCGGCTGGCAACTTGTGCCATTCTACCGGCCAGCACGGGAAGTTGGCGGCGATTTCTATGATTTTCACCCGCTTGCGGATGGCCGACTGGGTATTGTCATCGGCGATGCCACAGATAAGGGAGTGTCGGCAGCCTTGTTGATGGCGACAACTTGCACAATGCTACGAACTGCCACCCAGCAAACGGTGTCTCCCGCCGGGGTGCTGGCGCGCGTGAACGACTTGCTTGCCGCAACTATTCCGGAAGGAATGTTTGTAACCTGTTTCTATGCCATGCTCGATCCGGAGAGCGGTCGATTACAGTATGCTAATGCCGGGCATGATCTTCCTTACCTGCGTCATAAAGGGGAGGTTTGCGAGTTGTATGCGATCGGTATGCCTTTAGGCTTAATGCCCGGCGCATCCTATGAAGAGAATGAGGCTGTACTGGCCCATGGCGATAGCTTACTTCTGTATAGTGACGGCCTGGTCGAGGCTCATAACGCGCAACGAGAGATGTTCAGTTTTCCCTATCTGGTATCATTGCTGAAAGAAGATGTGGCCGGCAAAGAACTGATCGATTTTTTACTGAATAAGATGACATCGTTCACCGGGCCGCAGTGGGAGCAGGAAGATGATGTCACGCTGGTTTCGTTGCAGCGAGCTGAAGGCTACGGGACGAGCGAAATCTCGACTCAGCCCGTATCGCAAGAAAAACAGATGAACGAAAACGATAGCTGGCAAATACTGGATGAATGGACTATGCCGAGCCAGCCAGGCAACGAACGCCGAGCTATGGAGCGGGTTGCAGCAGTCATCAAACCGCTGAATCTTCCCGACAAGCGACTTGAGCAGATCAAGACCGCTGTGGCAGAGGCGACGATGAATGCCATGGAACACGGCAACCACTACGAAACAGATAAGCCGGTGGCTGTTCAGGTGCTGGCTTCTAAAACGGAACTCGCCATTCGCATTCGCGATCACGGTGGGAACCAGCCAATCCCGGAGGCCAGCGAACCCGATCTTGACGCCAAACTGGCCGAGTTACAAACACCCAGGGGATGGGGCCTTTTCTTGATTAAGAATATGGTGGATGATATGAACGTCGTCAGTGACGAAACTCATCATACTGTCGAACTGATCTTCTATCTCGAAGGAGAAAGCCATGCCACAAGCTAAGATCGTGATGAACGTTCGCCGGGTCACTCCCACGGCAAGCATTATCGACATCCAGGGTGAAGTCTCCGCTTTCGCGGAACAGGTGCTGATGGATGCCTATACTGAAGCAAACACGCCCACAACGCGTGCGATTATCTTGAATTTCAGTGGATTGGAATATATGAACAGTAGTGGGATTGGCCTGATTGTCACGCTTCTCATCCGTGTTAATCGTCAGAAGCAGCGGTTGTTGGCTTTCGGATTGAGCGAACATTACCGGCATATCTTTGAAATAACACGCCTGAATGACGCGATCAAGATGTATGTTACTGAGAGCAATGCGCTTGCGGCGGCGCAGGTGTAGTCGCCAGCAAAACAGGAAGGAATGAGCCTTGTCTAGCACACCGAAGAATCCAGAAGACAACGAACAGCCACGAGACGCCATCTATTGGGCGCAGCAGACCTCGGAGTTTAGAGTATCTCACCTGCAGACCGGTGCTCTTGACCTGAACGTAGAAGGGCGACGCGGCCTCAGCCCACTACAGGGCTTTGGACAAATGTGGGAAAAACTCTATCGCGTCCGTCTGAGCGGCATAACGGTAAGTCCCGCGGAGGTTATCAAGGGCTGGAAAGAGAATTTCCCGGCGTTCTGGCCGCAAGGGAACCGTTTCTTCGCGCCACTGACAGGTATTGCTCCCGGTGAGGTTGCGATCCTGCGCCTGGCCCCTGGCGGAATGCCGCTTTCCACTGGCGTTATGGTCCTCTACGCGGACGAAGAATCGTTCACGCTCATGACGCCACAGGGACATATTTTCGCGGGCTGGATAACGTTCAGCGCCTACGAAGACGATGGCTGCACGGTGGCGCAGGCGCAGGTGTTGATGCGTGCCAGTGATCCGCTTTACGAACTTGGCATGCGTTTAGGCGGCAGTAAAGTAGAAGATAAATTCTGGGAACATACACTCACGGCCCTGGCGGCACATTTCGAGGTCAAAGCCCAGGTGGAAACGCGCGTGACCTGTATGGACCCCAAGCTCCAATGGTCTGAGGTCAGAAACATCTGGCAGAACGCCGCCATGCGGACAATGATCTACACGATGACTTCTCCGGTGCGATGGATGCGAAAAAGGAGAAAAAGCTAAGTGGATGATGCTGCGAAAGGAGTTTCTGGGCATGTGATCCTGACCCTCCGCATGCTCAGGCGAGAAAGAGGAGAGTTGAAAGCTCCTGAAGAATAATGACTTATGTTTGCCCATCCTGGAATACCCGAATTGGTGAATCTTCAGGAAGTGAATGGGAAAGCCAAACCTTACCAGGTTCGTCAGTTTTTAGAGCTTGTTGAAGAGTATGATCTGGAACTAGGAGACTAAGTATGAGAGACTACCATATCAACATCTTCTATAGCGAAGAAGACGAAGGATATATCGCCGATATTCCTGACCTGAAATTTTGCTCCGCGTTTGGTCATACTCCGGATGAGGCGCTCAAAGAAGTGCTTACCGCGAAAGCAGTTTGGCTAGAGTCGGCTAAGGCAGAAGGGAAGTCTATACCGCTTCCCCGCTACAGACCGATCATTTATCAGATCGCTTCAGGCCATTAGTATCGGCTGAAAACAAACGATGAGCCAATGCAGGGCTTGCACTGGCTCATCGTTTGTTTCACACGTACTGCATTTCCGTGAAGCGCCCGCGCAAGGCGTTCACTTCGGCTTTGACGTTTTTGCCCTCGATGGCATCATGCATCAGTTGGGCCAGTTCGCCCATTGCCTGCTCGTCCATGCCGAAGCGCGTCATTTCGGGGACGCCGATGCGCAGTCCGGAGGGATTGCGCGGGTCGGCATCGCCGGGCAGCATGTTGTAGTTGACGATGATGTCGTTGGATTCGAGCCGTTTCGCGACCTCGACGCCGCCGCCCCACTGCGCCACGTTGACGGCGATCATGTGGCTTTTCGTATAGCCAAAGTCTCGCGCTTCAACCGGCGTGCCGAGCGCGTCGAGAGCGCGGCCCAGCGCCTGGGCGTTGCGCACGATCTGCGCCGCGTACTCGCGTCCGTACTGCTTCATCTCGCGGATCGTGACTACCAGAGCCGGTAAGCTGTACAGGTGATGGTTGCTGGACGAGCCGGGGAAGACGCCGCGGTCGGCTGCCCCCCAGTATTTCTTCTCGCCCTCCGCGTCCAGGTTGCCCAGGATCACACCGCGCTGCGGGCCGGGGAACGTCTTGTGCGTGCTGCCCGTCAGCCAGGTTGCGCCTTCATGCAGCGGGTCCTGAAATTGCCCACCCGCGATCAGCCCCAGCACGTGCGCGCCGTCATAGAGCAGCGGGATGCCCTTTGTTTTGCAGAAGGATGCTACTTCCGAAACCGGCTCAGGGAAGAGAAAGAGACTTTTGCCCATGACCACCAGTTGCGGCGCTGCCTGGTCGATCAGTTCGATAGTCTTTTGACCATCGACGTGATAATGATCGGACGTCAAGGGCAGGTAGTGCAGGTTGATGGATTTGTCGCCGCCCATTTTCAATGATTGCCCGCGCCCCTGGATGCGCCTCCCAAAGACGCCGACCGGCCCGTGGCTGATGTGGCCGCCGGCATCGGTGGAGTTGGCGATGATCGTATCGCCCCCGCGCAGCCAGCCCAGGGCCAGCGCCGTGTTGGCCGCGTTGCCGCTGATCGGGCGCACATCCGCCTGTCGCGCGCCGAACAACGCCTTGATCTCTTGCTCGGCCATGCTCTCGATCTCATCGATGTAGCGCGTTCCCTGGTAGTAGCGGTTGACTTTATCGCCCTGGTTGGGGTGTCCTTCGGCGTAGCGTCCCATAAAATCAGAGGTCTGCACGCGCCGCACAGCATCGCTGGGCGTGTTCTCACTGGCGATGAGGTTGATCGTCTGCGTCTGTCGCCAGGCATTTTGCCGGGCCACAATGTTTTCGATGTCGCTGATATCTACGGTCATAAGGTTTCCCTCCTCGTAGTTGTGCTGTTGATGTGAGTGAAATATGCTACCAGTATAGCACATCACCCCCTCAATACAATCTTTTCCTTCACACAAACCAACTTCCCACCAGTCCTCACCAAAAGCCAAAGCAGCACAATTAGCCATTCAGGTTTTTACCCTCAATGGCTCAGGTTATCACTCGCTTATTCAGAGAAGTATAGCACATGCAAACCCGTTCACATATGCTATACTTCTTTACCAAACACTACAGTTTTTTCTTTCTTGCCCCCTTTGGTTGCCGACGTGTTCGTACCTTCAGCCGGTTCAACGGCGAAAACTCATTATGATGTTTCCGCGCATTATCGCTTGTAAAGTCTTCCAAGTATCGCTGCGTCGTCTTGATATCACTGTGTCCCAACTCACGCGAGAGACTGAACACGTCGCCGCCCTCTTCCAGATACATCTTTGCGAACGTATGCCGGAACGTGTGAGCAGATAAGCGCACATCATCAATCCCCGTCGCTTGCTTCAGGCGGTTCATCAACGCACTCATCCCACCACGCCCAAACGGACGGCCAGCATTTCCCCCGCCAGTCGAGAGAAACAATATCGGTTCCGCAGGATTGAGAGGATGCCGATATTTATTGACATATTTCCAGAGCAGCGTACTTAACTCAGGAGAAATGCCGACCCGCCGCTCTTTGCGTCCTTTCCCAAACACATGAATATAATTCGCCTGCACATCCTCAATTCGCAATCTCGCCACCTCAGAGCGCCGAAGACCCGTATCCGTGAGCAGAAGCAGGATAATATAATCACGGAACCCCTGTTCCGTCGAGAGATCGAGCAAGTCAATCATCGTTTGCAATTGCTCATCAGCAAACGCTGGACGGACTTTTTTCTCAACCTTCGGAAACTCAAGACGAGCCGCCGGACTCTTCTCTAGCAGTTCCTCTTTCACACACCAGTTACAAAACGATTTCCATACGCGAACGAACGAACACATCGACGAATCGGAGAACGTTTTCCCATTCTCAGGAGGCCGCCGACTCTTCTGGCGATCAATAGGAGTCGTCATCAAGTGCTGGACACATTGACGCAAGTGCAGCACCGTCATTTGCTCCAATTCCGTCACTTGACACAGTGACTCCAACAACTGCATCATCACCTTAAGTGCATACCCATACCGAAGCAGCGTATGCGGAGAATAGTGACGCATCTCTAGCGTCATCAAGTAGTGAGCAACCACGCCCTTTTCACCAGCAAGTTTCATCACATCACCTCATGCCGCCATCGCATCGTCAGCGTCCACACCGACGAGACTATAGACCCGTTGCTTGTAGCGCACCGCCGCGCTAAAGTCCTTCTGTTTGCGCGCTAAGTAGTCTTCTCCTCGCTCGTAGAAGTCATGCAGCACCAGCGACAAATCATCACGCTCGCACAGTTGCCGCGCCTTGTCCCAGGCGTGCAAGGTGATCAGGCAGCCCACCACTTGCGCGATCATCATGTCCGTGTTGACTTTGCGCTTACGTTCCCGTATCACCGGCCCCATCTCTACTTGGTCAGGCGTCAGCGTCACCGCAAACGCACCCTGCACGACTTCCCACACCGGATGAACTTCCCACCGGCTGCGGTTCGTGTCCTGGTCAGGAACCGTATAGCGCAGCCAGCAGAGAGACGCATAGTCCCACAACGCCGCCAGCCGGTCAGGAACCGTGTAGGCATTGTCAATCCCACACTCATGCAGCATCTCTCGTTTGAAGCGAAATTCCACGCGCCACACCTCAGAGGAGCCATCCCAGCCTTGCTCTTTCCACAGGTCATGAAACCACGTCGTTTCCTTTGCCTTCTGCTTGATGTACGTCGTTTTGTTGTACACCGCCGCCGCCATCGCGCTCTTATGCGTGCCAAACGACAAGCCGGTGATAGGCCGGTAGCGCAGATGCACGCTATCCGGCCCCTGGATGATCTCCCCATTCTCGTCGTTCTCTTGCTCACTCTCCTCGTCGTCGTCCCCATCCCCGTTGATATCCGGTGTCCCAAAATGCGGTTTGAGACCACAGCGCCGGATGAAGCCATCCCGCCAGTCACCCGCGCCAAAGTCATAGCCGGTGATATCGGCACACAGGTGAATTTCTGACACCTGTAACGCGATAGGCGCGTTGAACACGCCCATGAGGAAGGTATGCACACACATCATGCAGTACGGCAGGTCACGCTCCGACCACAGGTATTCCGCAGACAGGCGCACCTTTGCGATAATGCCATTGCGCGTGCCACGGCCTATCTTGACCTCTAAAGCGTCATTGCGCAGGATGAACGACCACAAACTTTTCATACCGCCGCCGTTCGGATACATCAGCAGACACGCCCCGTTAAACTCATAGTTGGTGGGTAACGGCTTCTCGACCAGTCGCGCTTGTTGTTGCAATGCCACCAAATGCTGCATGATGTCATCAGCAAGCGGACGCCCATCAGGAGTCATCTTGTCCAGGTCTGTTGTCCCATCGTCTACGGCATAGCAAGCGTTCAACCACAGGCTATCCACACCCACGCCAACCACTTTATAGGCATCAGTCATCCCATCACCTCCAACAAGAAAGAAAACCGACCAACCAAAGAGAAAAACTATGTAAATTGCGCGGCATCTTATAGTAGCCGTGCCGCGCAACCCGCTTACACGGAGCAATACCCACTCTCACACGGCGACTCTTCTTCAAAGAGCGAGCCTTGCACGTGATCCGTCGTCGCCTTGTCCAGTGACTTGAGCCTGGCAGAAAACCAGACCGCATCACGACCTAACGCCGCCCGCCGCTCATTGACCAGCCGCTCTAACGCGACCGCCCTCTCAAAGAGCGCCGGTTGCTCTTGCCGCATCTCTTGCCACGCCCGCGCCGAGTGATAGGGGCAGAACCAACAGGACGATTTGGGCGGCACAGGCAGCCCCGCGTGTCGAATGATCTCCAGACACGCCGCCCGATCGAGGCGCAGATCAATCAGAGGATACGCCAACCGCTCATAGGCCTTGCCACTGTCAGAACGCATCCGCTGCCACTCATCCAATGAGATGCCCAACCCTACCGTAGCCGGATGATCTGGCAACGCGCCGTGTTCACGCAACCACCGCGCTACGATCTTGACCTTGAAATCCACGGTACAGGAACGAATGCCAGGAGCGCCGTTGGACATGCGAACCGGTATCCCGATGGAGCGTGACCCAGGACGAGTGAGCCGCCCATAGAGCGTTTCCACCGTCCCATCACGCCGCACCCGCTCCAGCACCTGAAACGCTAAACCATGCGCCGCCGCATAGGGACGCGCTACCTCTTCCACATACACCAGCGTGTCAGGGTTTTCCGAGTCTTCCCCGACATTGCAAAAGAGAAACGTCTGGTAGTCTATCCGCCCTTGCGCGGCCAGCACCAACGCCGCCGTAGACTGGACACCTCCGCCGTAGCTAAAGACTTGCAGCATGGTTGTCTCCTTGTTCCGAAACCGCTTGTGCCGACAAGCGCACGTTATACCAGCGCCGGATCGTCCCATCTGGCAGCCGCACCGCCACCTTCCACACCCGCGAGACCGCTTCCCGCCGCAGCACCAGGAGCGCCGCATCAGAGGACGCCGCAGCCTCCACACCATCGGCCCACCATTCCGGCCACGGCGAACGCGGCATCAACCACAAGGCCACATCATAGGTTGCCATCAAAACACCTCCCCTGCCAGCAGACGCCGCCACAAGTCGCGGGCGTCCAGGCCGTGATACAGGCGCAAGAAATCAAAGAGCGAGCCACCCTGTTGCCACGTGTGACACCACCAACAAAAAATATCCTTCCCTTGTGGCGCATACACCCACAGCGACGGATGCCGGTCACGACCCGCCGCATGATGAGCGCTAAACGGACAGCAGCCCATCCCCCGCGCATCAAGCGTCACATAGCGGCCAATCACAGAGAGCGCATCTTGCCCAGCGCACCAGTCACGAATTGACATCCCTGGGGAAACTTTCCGACACGGCGTACTGGCTTTTGAAGGATATTTTTTGTGTTCGTTTCCGCCCGACGAGGCAGCAGAAGCCGACAGGAACAGGTCAGCAGGCACATCAACCCGCTCGACGGTCGAGAGAAAGGCAAGACCCGCCGCAACCGTTCGCACCACCGGCATAAGCTTGCCATCCACCAGCGCCACAAACGGATAGCGCCGACCAGAGCGCCGATGCACACCAAACGGCACACGGATCAGCGAACCAGGATGAGCATCACTTGCCTTATCCTGTTTGGGATAGAGTTCCACCCCCGCCGATTGATACGGTTGCAGCCAGCCCCGCACCACCCCCGCGAGGATGGGACGCGCCAGAAAGAGCCAGAGATGCCCACCACGGCGCGACCCTTCCAGGTACGCACCCATACCATCCGCCGCCAAGTGCGCTTGCAGGTCCAGCAGCCGTAGCAAACCATCGTCACCATCGGCATCGAAGACTGCAAAGCGGCAGCAGCCTTGCTCATCAATCAGATACGTCCCGATGGTCACACGACCCAGGAGATGCTCCCGCAGCACGTCAGAGGTCAGTGGTTGACCAGTCCGCACATACAACCCGTTATCACGCTGGATCGCGTAGTCGTTGCGGCGTCCGATGCAAGCCCGTACCAGGGGCGTCATCTGCTCGTTCGTATACACCATCGGAACCATCCTTCAAACATCACCGGCGCGTGGCGTGTGGCGTCCAGAGCGGAAGCCACACGCCTGCTCGTCTAGTCGTCTTTCCCTGGCTCAAATGGCCCCAGGTCTTCGAGCGAGGCCAACTTGGAGCGGATTTGCATCCTGGTCGAGCCATCAGGCAGTTGGCGTGGCCCCGCCGTCTGCGCGCCAATGCGCACTCGTACCTTGTGGCCTTTGAGGGCGTCATCCTGAACCTCTTTGTACCCTGGCTCTGAGGCGTCCATCTGACACGACCACGCAAAGCCCGATACCATGTCCAGGATGTCCAGGGACAGAAATTCCCACTGTTGCCCCTGACGTTTGCCCTTCTCATACGTGCCGGTCATGGTGCGATTGTACTTGACTTGTCCGATTAACGTGGTTGACATGTGTTTGTTCCTTTCCGAAACACGGTTTGATTGAATTGGCCCCGCCCCACCTGGACGAAGCCAGCGAAAAGAAAACGCGAGAAAACGCGCGACAGAAACGCACTACGAATACTTGGGAGCTACCCTAGCCTGTGACGGCCCGTTCTCCTCAGAGGAAAACAACTCCGGACCCAACGCGATCAAATCCTCCACGGTGTACCCCATCGTGAGCATCGTCGCCGCCACATACTCCAACCGGCGCAACAACGGTAACGACACTCCCTGCCCCGCCGCCACCGCATCGAACAACCCCAATTGCTCTTCGACCCGCCGCAACGCCACCGAGCCATCCGCCGACCGCCCACGAAACAAGCCCATCCACTCCCGTAAGACCCGCTGATCCACCTGATCCACCGGCGAGGGCGACCCGCTCCCAGCATCCTGAGCCGGAGCAGTCACAGGCACAACAGACGCGCCATCGGCAGCCAGCCGCCGCGTCCGCTCTTGCTCAATGCGCTCATTGACCTGCTGGAACCAGCTATCATCGACACCCGACGACAGGTCATCCGTGGAGGAAAGTGAACCAGACACCGGAGGGATGGCCGTAGGCCGGTGACTCATCACCGGAGGAGTGCCGCTCGACAAGCGCGGAACCGACGGCATACCGGAGAGGTTCGAGAGGACTTGCGACACCATCATGGAAGCATGGTCAGCAATCTCCAGATCGCGCTCAGGCCGGTTCAGTTCCACTTCGAGCTTGTTCTGAATAATGCCGAGGTACTTGTACTTGACGTCAATCTCGGCCTCGTGAAAGGCCAGTTCCAGGTCCCGCTCGGCCTTGTCCTTCTTGTCTTGCAGTTCCAGATCACGATGTCGCTTGCGCAGTTCCGTACTGGTCATGATCAAGGCCGTGGCCCCGACCATCGAAAACACCGGCGAGATGGGCGCGAGGTTTTCCCAGGCTTGCAAGAACGAGGACAAATGACCGCCGTTGCCCAACTGGAACGCCAACATCAGGTTCAAGATCGCCACCAGCAGTTCAACCCCCGTCACGATCCAGGACGTCACCTCGTGGCCGCCAGGACGAAACCACGTGAACTTACCCACCAACAGCACAATCATCAAGAGAAAATTAGCCGCCGCGCCCAGGTAGCAGGCAATGGCAAGCGGCCCCGATGGGAACACCTTGCTCATCAGTTGAATGTAGACGACCGTCCCGAAGCCGGAAACGACCAGCACCACCAGCGCCGCCAGCCCGATCATCAGGCCACGAACCGCCGTCACATTCGCGCTTTCCTCAAACGCTTTACGCAGCCGAGAACTGGTTGCCATCGATCACCAACCTTTCCGCGTGCTTAGCACACGCCTTGTACAATGTCCTGGAGAAAGTCTCCAAAGGACTCACACACACCCTCTTCATGCAGGGTCTCAATACCCTGCTCAATGCGGCGATAGCGGCCAAAACCCGCCACCCGCATCACGACTTCCGCTTCAATCTCAAACAACAAGCCCGTCGAAAGCGCGGCGACCGCTTGAAAGAGATCATCAAACCACCTGGCTTCCGCAGCGAGGCAACGCTCACCCTTATACCAGACCCACACCACCACCTGACCCACCGGCGCGTAGCGTTTGACCGTTTTCTTGCGCTGATGCAGCGCGTCGAACTTGCCATGACACCAGGGACACAGGATCAGCGTTTCCGCATCCGTGTTCCAGGTCTCATAACGCGACTTGTGCGCCAGTTGCAAGTACACACGGTAGGGCGTCCCTTGCTTGTAAAGCGGATGCGGCTTGTTCGCGTTGTAGCGTTGCGCAGCATCAGGCAGGCCACACAGTTCGCACTTGTAGCCCGCCCGTTCTAACGCCTCTTGCCGCATGGCTTGCCAGATCGTGCGCGGGGGATACTCTTTCCTATTCACCGTCATCGCGTCCTCCAATCAGCCAATAGCGATCCAAACCCCACACCGTTTCACAGCAATCAAGCAGCCGCTCGACTGACAGCCGCAACACATCGGGCAGCAGTCCCGCGACCACACGCAACATCACCCCCGTTACCACATCCGCTTCCATGCGCTGGTTGTCCAGTTCGTCAAACGTCTGCGGCTCATGCGCTACCATCCGCTGCAAGTGATCAATCTTACGCTGCAAGACCTGATAGACGCCTTGCTCATCCACTGAGAGCGAGCGCACCACAAGCAACGTTTGACAGGCCGGAGCCGACCACAGACAATCCATCCCCGTATGGCACTGCCCACAGTGCGCGCACACCAGCTTGCCACAACCACCACAGAGCTTCCCTGCCATCATTGCACCTCCACACGGCCAGCCCGCCACGTCTGAACCGCAGTCAGCACCGCCGCGATGTAGCCACCAACGTTGTTCCCATCCGAAGATGGCGCGTACACCGGCACGATCTGCTGTACCATGACCAGCCCACGCGGCAGGTAGACAGCAGCAATGAGACGAAACCAGTCCAGGCAACCCGCCGCCCAGGACGCATACCACCGGAAGCCCTCCACACAGCGCGGCCACCCAGGCGTACAGATGATATTGCCGAGCGAGTGTGTGACCCGCGCCACGCCGGTTGTGCCAAACGAACTTTCATGCAGGAAGAAGGCCAGCGCGAACACATCATCAATACCGAAATGGAGACTATCAGCAGACATGGCTTGCCCCAGGCCAAACGCTGGGGAGTGATAGAACGACAGCACGCGGTTGATGAACGCCGCCGAGAGCGAGGGACGACCGCGCACATCAGACGAGGAAGCAGCCGAAGCAGGATGCACAACCACCGAGACGGCAGCCGGAGCCGCCACCGACAAGCGCGTCACTTGTTGCTCGCCCAGGAGCAGCAACAATGCCAGCAGACATATCAGCGCGATCATCACCAGAAAGCGCGTGACACAACCCATCACTGCACCTCCTGCATACGCGGCAGCTGGACACGCACATCCCGAAAACGAACCGCCGGATGAACTGTTCCCGCCTCAAGCAATGTCGCATAGGCATGATGAACAAACGCGATCCCGTTCGCACGCATCACCTGACGAATAGCTACATCAGCAATCGGAGCAGACACCTCGTCAAACAGCAGCCCATGAGCAAACAACACCACACGATACAACCGAGCAGCAGGAACAGTCATCGTGTCACCCCCTCGACACGCGGCAGCCGCACACGCACATTTTGACGCCGCGACGGCGCACCATGCGAGCCAAGCCGATAGATGGACGCTTGCGCTGCGAAACGCATCCGCCCCGCTCGCATCACCATCCGCAACGCTGTATCAGGATTGTCGGCACGCACCCGCGCCCGTAGATCAGGCCCGACCTGTTTCCCATCGGACGCCACAACCTGATACCAATAAAGAGAAGTAGAAGCTACAGTCATGTGCAAACCTCCATTGCCCCTTGCAAAGGGCTGGACTTGACGGCCAGCCCTCGACAAGCGACAATGAGTACGAGGGCTTAGCCAAACACCTGAACCGTGAAAAACTAGCTACTCAACCAGCTAGCCCCGGTGCTGGAACACTTGGGCTAGCACTTCCTACAAAAAACGCACTACAAAAACACATCTGAACTACCGCTATCTTACCTGATCAAGCCCTACGAGACGCCAAAATACAGGCAGAAAATGAGCAGACTTTAGGCATGTTTCTAGCAACCATAAGAAGGTTTTCACAATGCCAATTAGTACAGCTAGATGTATTATAACAGCTAGACGTACTAATTGCAAGGCCTATTGAGTGACATTCCAATTCCGTTTTTTCGTGTTATAATGAGAAAGTTCAGTACAGCAAGCGAGACAATTTACAATGACAGAGATAGCGAAGCATTTTAGAGAAGAGATATCGACGGTAGCAGCCGCCGAGAAGTACAACCTGACTCCGAGCTACGTTGCGCGGCTTGCCCGAACATACACCATTCAGGCTCGCAAGTTTGGCCGCGACTGGATTATTGACGAGGAAGCCCTGCGTAACTATCTGGCACAACCGAGAAAACCAGGGCCAAAGCCACAAAAAAAGCAGGAAAGTAAAGCGGTTGACGTAGACTTGTCCTCTGTTACTGAAGGAAACCATCATGCAGGAGCCAAAGGATAGAGCGAACCAAACACCCTATCCGAACAATATCAGGCAACGCATCAAACGGCAAGGATATACACTCCAAGAAGTTGCAGATGAAACCGGCATCGCTCGCAGAACATTAACAAACTATGTTAGTGGAATTGTCCCTATTCCCAAAAGATACCTTGAGAAGATCGCAAACGTTATTGGCTGCAACGTTGAAGAGCTAACCATCAATGATCGTGAGAGCAAGAAACTGGTACAAGAGCAGGAGTCTACAAACACATCCCCAGCACTCGTACTCGCAACGCACCTTGTAAATTCATCTCTGTGGGAACGAAGTATGCAGGAACGATTAGACAATGCAGAGAGCGTCATTAACCTCGCCTGGGAGGTATGGTACGCATCCAAACCAAAGCAGGCGGCCCAGGCATTGACGCGACTATTGCCACGATTAGAAGACCAGTATAGAACTGCATTAGGAACAAGTTACAAGCTACGCATACAAGAATTGCTGATTCGCTGTCATGGCTTGCTGGGAGCGATCTTCGTTGATGCACTGGAAAACGACACTGCATTGTATCACTACATCCATGCTCATCAGCTTGCAGCCGATATGCGCGATCATGATCAGGCAGCAACCTACCTTGCCCTTATGGGCGACGTGCTGCGCCGCCAGGGCGAGAAGGGCAAAGCCATTAGCTACATGGAAACGGCGCGAGACCAGAGCGGCCAACTGAGCCGCGCTGCACACGGTCATATCTTACAGCTTTTAGCATACACCTATGCCGATACAGGTCATGAATCAGAATTTGAGCGTTCCATTCGGGAAGCGACAGACTTGCTTGCATTCAGCGGCGAAACGAAGGATACATCCAGAAAAGAGTTTATCCCGTTTCAGATTTACGAAATTCGTGGCAAGGCCAGCCGCGATCTTGGCAAGCCATTAGACGCGCTCACCTACCTGGAACTGGCAGAGCAATCGTTGAAAGGCGAGTCAGTTACCCCGCGCTGGCACGCTCTTCTCGATATCAGCAAAGGCCAAGCCTATTGTGACACAGGCGACCTGACAAACGGCATCGAGTTAGCCAGCCGAGGATTTATGCTCGCCTATCAATGCCGCTCACCCAGGCAGATGAACCGTGTTCGCAAGCTCCTGAAAAAGCTAGAAAGCAGCCCAGAGAAAGGCGACCGCAAAGTTTCCGAGCTACGCGAATTGCTTCATGAAACCTACACGCAGATGGACTTGGATAAATAACCAGCCAACGCAATCACCAAATAGAAAACCTGATATGACAGTAGTCACCAGTACTTTTTTGTGCTATCATAAGCCCCACAATGAGAGCATAACCGGATAGAGAGTGAGGCAGTATCGCATGAGTCCGCAGCCCATCACCGAGAACACCTTATTTTACGGCGATAACCTGAACATCTTACGCGAATATATCTCCGACGAGAGCGTTGACCTGATTTATCTTGACCCGCCGTTCAACTCCAATCGCAATTATAACGTGCTATTTAAGGATGAAAGCGGCATCGACAGCGAGGCACAGATCACCGCCTTTGAGGATACCTGGCATTGGAACGAGACCGCCCAGGAAGCCTACGATTATTTAGTCACGCAATCATCTGAGCGCATCAGCACCATGATCGGAGCATTACGAACTGCTATCGGCACAAATCAGATGATGGCCTATCTGGTGATGATGGCTATCCGACTGGTAGAGTTACATCGTGTCCTCAAACGAACCGGCAGCCTCTACCTCCATTGCGATCCAACAGCAAGCCATTATCTCAAAATTATCCTTGATACTATTTTTGGAGCAGAGAACTTTAGAAACGAGATTATCTGGCATTATTCGGGTTGGAATGCGAGATTAAAAGATGCTCTTAACAGTAGGCATGATGTCATCTTATTTTATGCAAAAAAAGGTGATCAGATTTTTAACTCGTTTGCACTCCCCTGGGAGTCAGTAGAGGAATATGTAAAAATCAGAAAGCAAAAAGTATTAACCGATGAGGAAGGAAAGATATATGTCTTGTCAGACGCTGGTGGAGGCCACCGAGTAAAACGATATCTCGATGAAGCCTTAAAATATGGCCGTCCTGTCGATGACGTATGGAATATGGATAAACTGAATAATTCTTCAAAAGAAAAATTAGGCTACCCAACGCAAAAACCACTTGCACTGTTAGAGCGAATTATCCAAGCTAGCAGCAACCCAGGAGACATCATACTTGACCCTTTTTGTGGTTGCGGTACGACTATAGCTGCCGCTCAGAAACTAGGTAGAAAGTGGATAGGCATTGATATCACTCATCTAAGTATTGCCTTGCAAAAGTATCGGCTTGAAGCTATGTTCCCTGGTATCAAGCTTGAAGTGAAACGCGAGCCAACTGATATTGATGGAGCAAAAGACCTCGCCAAAAATGACCGTTATCAGTTCCAATGGTGGGCCTTATCACTCATACGGGCGAAACCACTTGGCAGCCAAGAAGGAAGCAAAGAAGGGAAAAAGGGAAGCGATAAAGGCATTGATGGTGTGATCACCTTCATTGATGATAGCACTGGCAAGCCCAAACGAGTGTTAGTGCAGGTGAAATCCGGTCACGTCAAATCCGGCGATATCCGCGACCTCAGAGGCACAGTTGAACGCGAAAATGCCGCTATCGGTGTCTTCATCACACTGGAAACGCCAAGCAAGGACATGATCACCGAAGCAGTCAGCGCAGGCTACTATGAAACCGCATGGTCATATCAAAAATACCCACGCATTCAGATCAAGACCATTGCCGAGCTATTGAAAGGCGCAAAAGTAGATATGCCATCGCAGTACGGCACATTCAAACAAGCGCAGAAAGCACAAATGAGCCAGGGAGAGCAACCAGAACTAGAGATACAGTAACCCACCAATCACAGCAACTCACCAGCAAAGAAAATAGCTGCAATGTAGCTCAACGCAAAAGCAGAATTATAGCACCTGTAGCACCCAAAAAGTGCATGAAGCCGCCTGGGAAGCCAATTCACGTACCACTATATGCTACCAGTATAGCATACCTTCGGTATAGGTGAGAATTTTGGCACGGGAAGCAGCGCGCTGCTTCCCGTGCCAAAATTCTCACCCCTCTTTTCTCCGAGCGTCCGAGCCGCTATAATAGACCAATCTCATAAGATAGGAGTGACGCTAATGTCTACACTGATTCACGTGAACTATATGCTCTTTCAGGATATCAATGCCCCGGCGGGTTCGATCCCATGGCTGGACGGCGTGATGATCTTTTTCGCCAACTGGCTGATCTTCCTCTGGCCGCTGTTTCTCTTGCTCGTGTGGGGAATGCCGGTGAACTGGCGGAAACGGCCCTTGCAGCCTGGCGAGGCTGCAATCATCGAGGAGCGCCGCGCGGCCCTCGTGTGGGTACTGGTGGCCTGTGCGCTGGCATATGGGTTCAACTTGCTGATCGAACAGTTTGTGTTTGAACCGCGCCCTTTTGTGAGCCACAAAGTACACTTGCTGATCGCGCACGCGGCTGATGCCTCGTTTCCGAGCGATCACCTGGCCTGGTCGTTCGCCGTGGTCGGCATGTTGCTGTTCGCCTTTTTGCCGTTCTTCACTGCCGCCAGACCTGTCGATCGAACCTCGTCCGGCCCCTCACTGCTGCGCAAGCCGATCTGGTATCTCATCGCGGCATTTGTGATAGGATGTTGTATCGGATATGCGCGCATCTTTGTGGGCATACATTATCCAGGAGATATTTTAGGCGGGGCCATTGATGGGCTGATCGCTGCTCTGATTGTTACCGTGATCCGGCATTGGCTGAGCCGACCGACCAGGGCAGTGCTGAGTTTTGCTCACGCCTTGCGCCTTGCCTGAATCAATGCAATTGAGCAAAGGACGAACGTAAGATGCAGTCAAATGAGACCACCCTTCAATCGCCCGTACACTGGGGCGTACTCAGTGCTGCCAACATCGGCGTTAAACTCGTTGCCCCCGCCATCCTTGCGTCCTCGAATGGCCGCCTGGTGGCCGTGGGAAGCAGCAACCCTGAGCGCGCGCGCGCTCTCTTTGCTTTCGCGCCTGAGATTGCCGTGTACGACAACTATGAGAGCCTGATCAACGATCCCACTATCGAGGCGATTTACAATCCCTTGCCGAACGGCCTTCACGCCGAATGGACGATCAAAGCCCTGCAAGCCGGCAAGCACGTCTTGTGCGAAAAGCCCCTGGCGGTCACGGCTGAGCAAGGAGCGCTAATGGCGCAGGTATCTCGCGAGACCGGGAATTTGTTGATGGAAGCCTTCATGTATCGCTTTCACCCGCAGACGGTTTGGGCATTGGAGCAGATCGCGATCGGACGCATCGGCGATGTCAAGCTGGTGCGTTCCTCGTTTTCCTTCGATATTAGCACGCGCCCGCGTGATATTCGCCTGCAAGCGGCCCTGGCCGGCGGTTCGTTGATGGACGTGGGATGCTATCCCGTCAGCATGTGCCGCGCGGTCTATGGCCGGATGCCGCTCGCCGTCGGCGCGCGTGTCTTTGTGCCGGACGGGAGCGAGGTGGAGCGTTCCGCCAACGCGGTGCTGGACTTTGGCAATGGCTGCTTTGGCCTGATCGACGCTAGCTTCGACCTGCCGGGCCGCCAGGTGACAGAGATCGTCGGAGACGCGGGTATGATTACGATCCGCGTGCCGTTTTCGCCAGGACCCAGCGAGGCGACCGTGATTGTTTCCACCGAAGGACAGGAGGTTGACCAGCATTTCGCGCCGGTTGATCAGTACCGGCTGGAGGTGGAGCATTTCGCGGCCTGCATACGCCTCGATCGTTTGCCTATTCTGGCGTTGGAAGAGACTATCGAGAACCTGGCTACGATTGAGGCGATCTATCAGTCGGCGGGCTATTCCTGGCCGAAAGCCTAGAGGAGAGCGCCATGCCGCAAGCTGATTTTGGGTTGATGCTGCAACCCCGACCGCTCAATTTTCCTGGCAAAGACCTTTTCGCTTATAATCGCCGCTTGATCCGGGCCGCGCCGCCGGGGTTTACTACCCTATGGGCCGAAGATCACCTGCAATGGGGCGAACAGCCGACCATCGAATGCTTCACTACGCTGGCGTATTTCGCTGCCGAGTTCCCCCAATATCATGTTGGCTCGCTCGTTCTATGCCAGGCATATCGCAATCCGGCGCTGCTGGCGAAGATGGCCGCCAATCTCCAGGCCATGTCGGGCGGGCGCTTCATCCTGGGCCTCGGCGCGGGCTGGAGAGAGGAAGAGTATCGTTCGTATGGCTATGCGTTCTCCAATCCCAGGGAACGGATCGAGCAGCTTGAGGAAGCCGCGGCGATCATCAAGGCGATGTGGACGTCCCGGCCCGCCGCGTATACCGGCAAATATTTCCGCGTCGAGGATGCCTGGTGCGAGCCGCAGCCCGATCCGCCGATTCCTTTGCTCATCGGGGCGGGCGGCGAGCAGCGCGCGCTGCGCGTGGTTGCTTGCCACGCTGACTGGTACAACTTTAACTCCTGCACCGTCGAGCAATACGCTCATAAAATCGCCGTCCTCAAAGAGCATTGCCGCATCATCGGGCGCGACCCCGCGGCGATCAAACTGACCTATCTGGGTACTGCCAGCGTCTCCGAAGACCCGGCAAAGGTCTATCGCACGCCCGACAAGCACATCGTCGCGGGCAGCCCTGCCGCAGTGATCCGCGAGCTGGCGCAGTTCTGCGAACTCGGCGTGTCGCACTTCATTTTCCGCTTCCGTGACATCGAGGCTTTGGAGTATTTTGGGGAAAAGGTAGCGCCGCATTTCACGTAGGGGCGCAATTCATTGATTCATTGCGCCCCCGCGCTTCATTTTGATGCGGCAGATGCCGTTGATTGACTTTCAGCCGACGGTTTCGCTTGATCGCTGATGTAGCGTTGACCGCGCAGCAGCGAGGCGAAAGCGGCGATCAGGCACAGAGACGCCGATAGGTAGAAGACGCCGCGCAGGCCAAACATGAACGGTTGCGAGATCAGCGTCGGGAAGAAGCTCTTCCCCAGCAGAGCCGCCTGATTGGCCGCGGGCAGCGCGTGCAGCACGTGAGCCGGGATCAGCGTCGCCATCGGGTTGTAGCCCAGGAAGGCCGCGAAGAGCGCCGCCGTCGGCGGCAAGTTGGCGATGCCGTGCGCTATGGCTCCCGGCAGCCCCGCTTGCAGCAGTCCTGTAGAGAGCGACACCGGCAGCGCCGCCGCCAGACCGGCGGTGATGATGCTGAAAAACACACCGATACTGACCAGCGACGCCGAATTCTGGAAGGTCGCGCGCATCCCGGAGGCCGCGCCGCGCTGATCAGCAGGCACGCTGTTCATAATAGCGGTCGTGTTGGGCGCGGAGAACATGCCCTGTCCCAGACCCAGCACGAACAACAGGATGGCGAAAACCGGGTAGTTGAAGTTCGCCGGCAAGAACGTCAGCAGCAGGAAACACACCGCCTGGATAGCCATACCCGTCGTTGAGAAGACGCGCGCACCGAAGCGGTCTGAGAGATAGCCGCTCATTGGCCCCATCAGGATAAAGCCTACCAGCAGCGGGAGCATGTAGATGCCTGCCCACAGCGGCGTAACGGCGTAGTCGTAGCCGTGCAAAGGCAACCAGATGCCTTGCAGCCAGATGATCAGCATAAACTGCAAGCCGCCGCGCGCGATGCTTGCCAGGAAGCTACTCGCATTGCCCGCGGCGAACATGCGAATTCTGAACAAGTTTAGCCTGAACATCGGGTCTTCGACATGCAGTTCGATCCAGATGAAGGCTCCGAGGAGAAGCAGGCCCAGCACGATCGCGCCGATTACCAGGGGATTGCTCCAGCCGACCGGCGATTTCCCATACGGCTCAATGCCGTAGGTGATGCCGAGCAGCAGCGTTGTTGCGCCCACTGCGAATGTGATGTTGCCCGGCAAGTCGAGCTTTTGATGTTTGCGAATGGTCGCGGTCTCGCGCAGCATCAAGTAGGCCCAGATCGTTCCCACGATACCAACGGGAACGCTCACCAGGAAGACCAGCCGCCAGCTAAAGTAGGCCAGTATGCCGCCCAGGATCAGTCCGATGACGGAACCGAGGATAGCCGCGATCTGGTTTATGCCCATCGCAAAACCACGTTGATTCGCCGGGAAGGCATCCGTAATGATCGCGGTGCTGTTGGCCCAGAGAAAGCCGGAGCCGACTCCCTGGACAAGGCGGAAGATGATCAGCTCTAACGCGCCTGTGTTGCCTCTGCCGGGGGTTAGCCAGAGCATGGTACTGCCAATGGTAAAGATCAAAAACCCCAGGTTATAGAACTTGACGCGCCCAAACATATCAGAGATACGCCCAAAGGTGACGAGCAGCGTGGCCGTTACCACCATATAGCCGAGCAGCATCCAGAGAAAGTAGTTGGTCTCACCCGGCGCGAGTGGATTGACGCCAATACCATTAAAGATAGCTGGCAGGGATATCAACACAATACTGGCGTCGATACTCGCCATCAAGACGCCGATCGTGGTATTGGTCAGCGCGACCCATTTGTAGCGCGGGCCAATGGGCCTCCTGGTGCGTGAAGTGCGCTGCCGTAAGGTCTCAGGAGAATCCCCGTCGTGCGATCCCTGTACGGCAATAGTTCCTTTCATGCAAAACTCCTGAACTAGAATCTGAATTGGAAGAGGCGTGAAGAAAATACAATGAGAGGTATCGCTACATACCTCTCACGCGGTTATCTAAACTCCGCCACCTGGGTTGTGTTCCGCTGAGAACTTTTCCCCTGTGTTATTAGTAATACCATACATTATCGTTTACGTCAACGTCAATGTCAACCTCTCATGAAAAATTAATGATAAGCCTGATCCCTGCCGTCCGCGGACAGCAGGGATCAGGCTTATCATTAATTTTTCACGAAACTAGCCAGGGCGATGGTCGTCTATGGATTTGCCCAATGATATCCATCGTTTTCGATCAGTGCGTCTGCCTCGGCTGGCCCCCACGTTCCAGCCGCGTAGGGATGGACGGTGTCGGGCGACATGTGCTTCCAGGCGCTGGTGATGCTGTCGATGATGCGCCACGACGTCTCAGTTTCATCGCGGCGGATGAAGAGTGTTGAGTCGCCCAGGATGCAGTCGGCGAGCAGACGCTCGTAGGCTTCGGGCGGTTCGACGCCGAAGCCGCTCGCGTAGGAAAAATCCATGTCAACGTCGCGCAGGTGGTTGGACGCGCCGGGAATCTTCGCGGCGAAACGTAAGGAGATGCCTTCATCGGGTTGAATGCGCAGAGTCAGGGTATTGGGAACCAGCCCCTTTGTCTCGGATGGTTTGTACAACTGGTGGGGAACGCGCTTGAATTGGATGGTCACTTCTGTACTGCGTTTGGGCAAGGCTTTGCCGGTGCGAATGTAGAAGGGAACGTCCGCCCAGCGCCAGTTTTCGATGAACAGCTTGAGCGCGACATAGGTTTCGGTCGTCGAATCAGGCGCAACGCCCTTTTCTTGCTTGTACCCGACCTGCGGCTTGCCGTCGATTGTGCCAGCCGTGTACTGCCCGCGCACCACCCGCGTGAACACGTTCTCCTTAGAGAAAAGCGCGATAGCTTTCATGGCCTTGACCTTCTCGTCGCGGATCGCGTTCGCGTCGAAGGAAGCGGGAGGTTCCATTGCGGTCAGGCAAAGCACCTGCATGATGTGATTCTGTACCATATCGCGGATCGCGCCTGACTCTTCATAGTACTCGGCGCGTGACTCGATGCCCAGGCTCTCAGCGACGAGGATCTGCACGTGATCGATGTATTTCTGGTTCCAGAGCGGCTCAAAGATGCCATTGGCGAAACGGAAGGCCAGGATGTTCTGCACGGTCTCTTTGCCCATGTAGTGATCGATGCGATAAATCTGATCTTCGTGGAAGACACGCGCCAGGGTGCGATTGAGCTTTTCCGCCGATGCCAGGTCGCGCCCGAAAGGTTTCTCGATGATGATGCGCGTCCAGGTCTTCTGCTCTCCGTTGCCATTTCCTTGCGTTGGATGGGAGAGGCCGGCATGTCCAAGCTGGTGGATGATCTCCGGATCGAGCGTCGGGGGCGTTGCCAGGTAAAAGAGCCGATTGCCGCCTGATCCATTCTCTTTATCGAGTTTGGCGAGCAGGTCCCCAAGCTTCTTATAGCCATCCGGGTCGCTGATGTCGGCCTGGCAATAAAAGAGCTGCTGAGCAAAGGCTTGTTGTTCTTCGCTGCTCAGCTTGTCCTTGTCTTCCATAAAAGTATTGATGGATTTGAGCGCCATAGTACGCCACTCGTCATCGCTCATCGGGCGGCGCGCAAAGGCGACAAGGCAAAAATGTTGTTGCTGCGGATGCAATTTGAAGAGGTGGGCCAGCGTCGGCAGCAATTTGCGCTGTGTCAGATCGCCGGTTGCGCCGAAGATGACGATGGCGCAAGGGTCGGGCTGCTGGTCTTCTTGCCAGAGCAGGTGATGCCGCCGTTCTTTGGCTGCTTGAGTATTTTGTGCCATACAAAAAATCTCCTCTAAGATGGATTGTTTTTCATTGAGAGCAATCTGCGCGGTTGCTCCTACATCATGTAGCCTGACTCCCACAAGGGGAGTCACTACAATATACGACATTTCTGTCGCCTGGAAGATACTTATGCAATCTTGCCCTGAACGCTCAATCTGTTCCCGCTTTCTTATGCGGCACGCTTGTGGCAATCTTTCTCAGCGATGAGCGGAGAGAGACAATGATGCTCCCGCAGAGTACGCATAGGAAAAAAGACTCAATGAGTGCAAGGATGACGTAGACATGCAATTCTGCTGTCAGGAGAATTTGGAAAAGGACGAGCGGCAGTAACAGGAGAGACGCAAAGAGGAGCGTTTTCGCGGCAAATTTCGCGCGAAAATGGGCGTCTATCGTCCGTTTGCGGTGCGCGGCCTGCTCGCGCAGCGTGGTTTGCATGGTGTAAAGCTTCTCACGCTCCTGGGCGTTCTGCTGGCGTTCGCGTGCCAACTCTTCTTCCAGGAGAGCGGCCTTGCGCTGCGCCTGGCGCGCGAGGTAAAGAGCCTGGGCGATATGCTGATCTTCGACCTGCCGAATATGCAGCTTGACGGTTTTCCTGATATCCTCCTGAACGGTCGGCGCGTCACTAACGGGCGGGAGTTCAGCCGTGCGCGTGGCCGAGGTGAGCATCTTGAAGGCTTCTTCTTCGACGGCGTTCTGAAATTTGTAATCCAGTTCTTGATAGAGTTGCTCCGCCTGCAAATATTGCTCTTGCAGCTTGTCCCGTTCTGCAATCAATCCCTTGATATGCTCCTGGTAGTTTGTGATCTCCTGGAGATGGCCGCTGTGGATGGTTTCTAGTTCCTCTTCGGCGTCAGCTAGCTGCTGTTGCAGGTGTATGTGTTCTTCGCGCAGCACGATAAGCTGGCGCAGCATGGTTTTCCCTTGCGAGCCGTCTCCAGGCAGCGCCGGCAGCGCCTCAGTTTGCTTCTGCTGTAAGATCTGTTGTCGGCGTCCGGCAAGATAGTCACGGTGGTTAAAACGGCGCGGTAAGCGTTCGATTGCGCCCGTGGTATCGGCAGCATCGTCCGGCGTCAACATATGGTATCTCCCTTCTCGAAGATGTTCTTGCAGCATGGATCACCAGTAATGACGGTATTTCCAGCAATTCGCTTCACTAAAGCCCTCTCATTGCAATTATGCAGGGAATGGGGCCAAATTGCAAGGGGCGTTAAACCGAGGTTCTTCATGCTGGCGGGGGAAAATGACCTAAACCCGTAGGGGCGTGGGCTTGCCCCGCCCAAAAACGGTTGGAGTTTTGCGTTGCTCACTAGGGCGGGGCAAGCCCACGCCCCTACAGCATTCCGGTTCCATCTCAGTTTAGCCGCATGGAGTTGGTGACGGGGTTGGCGTCGGCGTTTTCTTCAGGGGTAGGTTGCCCGGCGCAGCGCCCGGCGTTATGCATGTTATCCCGGTGGGGGTTGGCGTGAGCGATGGGTTGGATGTGGATGTGACTATTGGCGTCGAGTAGACAAGCACAAAGAACGCCGCCTGATTGCCTTTGACGGCACAATTGGGATAGCCCGCCTTGGAGAACGTGACGGTTACGAAGCTAAAGCGCCCAACATCGGCTACCCGGTTGGCAATAGAAACGGGGAAAACGGCCAACCCGTCCGCCGTGGTTGTCGCGTTGACGGTAACGACGCTGCCATCGGCCCATTGCACATCCGCGACGGCGGAGGCCTGGTCGACGCCCTGGGGATTACCATTAACCACCTGCACAAATTTTGCATACACAGGGACAACACCGCCGCTATTGATTCCTGGCGATGTATTTGTGACCCAGGCCGTGCAATAATAGGGCTGGAGAGGAGGGGTCGGAGAGCTGCCATTTAGATTGACGGTCACTGTCACCAGTGGTTGACCCAGGCCGACGCCGCTCGCGTTGCTGCCGCAAGCCACGACGAGCACGCTGAACAGGAAGAGCAGGAGCAGCGACCCGCATTTGATGTACAGAGAGAGCGCATATGGCTTTGATGGGTGTTTGAGGAATGGTAATCGCATATGTTTTAAGTTATCCCCGTAACGTTAGTAGATTATTTCTCTGACGCCTATGATGCTTATTACGATGCCTATGAGGAACGTCAGGTCGCGTTCATCGAACTCTATGCTGGCTAGTATAACATAGCCATAGTGGCAAACTGCAACTTCTTTGCCGCGCCTGCCAAAAAAGTACTACGGCCTTCACCTAATTAAACGGAGAGGCCGCAGCGTTTTGTCAGTTGTTTGGCCTGGCATTGAGGAAAGGGCGGGGAGCCATGTAGAAATTGGAAATCTGTCGTGATGGGCCGCAGCTGCGGCCCATCACGACAGATTTCCAATTTCTACATGGTATTTACCCTGGCGAGGTGCGATCTGCGCAGCGGCTTACCGATGTGATGCAGATGTTGGAGTATCTCTGCAAAGGAGCGTAGGACATTCGTCTCGTGATAAGGGATGACACGCTCCTGGCAAAAGGTTTTAATGATGGGCTGCGCTTCTTTCAGCTTGTTGCGCGCCATACTCGGAAACAGATGATGCTCAATCTGATAATTCAGCCCGCCGTACCAGAAATCGGTCAATGGGTGAGCATGAATATTGCGAGAAGTTATCACCTGGCGGTGTAAGAAGTCCATGTGGCTGCCTTTCTCCAGGACAGGCATCCCTTTGTGATTCGGGGCGAAAATCGCGCCGAGGTACAACCCTGTTAGCGCCTGGTGAATGACCACAAAGATGATTGCTTGCCAGAACGGCAAACAATAGAACACGAAGGCAAAGTACAGCAGGAAGTGAGCAGCCATCAGGAACAATTCAAGGGCGCGATACCTTGCCTTTGCTCGCGCCAGGAACTTGACGCTGTTGACTTGAAGCCCAATTGCCACCGTCATCAGCGCCGGGAAAAAGATTGACGCCTGGTACTTCACGAGAAACTGTCTGAACTTCCCCATCTTTTCTACATTTTCCATGCCGGTGAATTCGAGAAAGGGAATCTCAATGTCAGGGTCCATATCCACTTCGTTGGGATGGCTATGGTGGCGGTTATGCTTATCTACCCACCAGGCATAACTCATGCCGATCAGGAGATTTCCTCCCAATAGGCTCACGAGATCGTGTTTCCATAAACTGTGAAACATCTGACGATGTCCAGCTTCATGGCCCAGCAAGCCAATCTGGGCAAAGACGAATGCGAGGTAGACCGCATTCAAGAGTTGCAGCCAGAAAACGTGTACCTCCAGCAGGAAGACCGCCCCCAGTACGAGCAAACCGAAGAGAAGAGCGATACGGTACGTGTAGTAGACTGGCTGCTTGTCCAGCAGCCCTTGCTTTTTTAGAAGCTGCTTTAATTCGGCAAAGTCGCCCTTTGGTGTCTCTTGCGGAGAACGGGTCAATGAAGGATACGCCAGATCATTGCCTGGGAGAGCCAACGGGCTAGAACTTCTATTGTTCACACAAAATTTCCTTTCAAATTAATTGCCTTCCGAAAGAGGCATTGTGGATAAGAGGGAAATGAAGCGTCATTTGTTTCAGTTTCAGTATCAACGCTCATTTTTGAGAGCAGGGTAAAACATCAATACGGAGAGAGAGCCGTGCTAGCGAGGATACCCACTGATCTGCCCTGAGAAGAAACTTTTTCATTTTTATCTATATAAACAATTACGAAAAATCTGCATAAAAAGTTGCATTTTTGTAGAACATAGTGTATACTAAGAATGTCTCCTAAGTATTCTCGTGAGTTATGACACCAAACCCATGTTCCTCATGTGTACAAGCATCTCATGGAATACTCCTCTTTCCTTGCTTATCGTTCCCAATTTTCAGAAAGAACCAGGCAGGGATAACAGAGAAATGGATATCACGATGCCACCATATATCCTTGTTTTACTCGCTATCGTAATCTTTGCCGGGGCTTTTGGCTACATGACCTATCATCACCGGGCCGCGAGGCGAGCGCAAACAAAGAAACGCAACCAATACAATGATCGCGTCTAATGATAGTGTTTGTCTTTAGTGTCTGTCTAAGAAAGTGAACTTTATGGCAAGTCAGAAAGAACTAGATCTTCTGTCAGCAGGGAAGACTCGCTGGAATTCGTGGCGACAAGAATATGCTGAGGTACAGGCTTTAGAGCCAGATCTGCATGGGGCAGATCTCCACGGGGCTGATCTGCGCGGAGTTGACTTCCGTGGGGTAGATCTTACCGAGGCCAATTTGCAGGAGGCGGATCTGCGAGAGGCCAATCTGCAGGAGGCGGATCTGCGCAATGCGAATCTACGGGGCGCCAATCTGAGCGATGCCAGCCTGCTGAAGGCGTGCTTGCGCTGGGTTGACTTGCGCGGCGCCACCCTCTGCCGCGCGAATCTCAAAGGCGCAGATCTCGGCAAAGCAGATCTGCGCGGCGCAGACCTGGAGGGAGCCATCCTCAGTAAAGCGATATTCGATGAAGCGAACTTGTCCGGGGTAGACCTCAGTGGGACAAACTTCAACGAGGACGATGTACGCGGGTCTGTGCGTGCTGAGGTAAGAGGATGAAACAAAATGCAAGCAAGCAAACGCTACTTGATTCCTCTTGTCAGGTAACGCCGGAGGTGTCACGATGATGGGTGACCGCTACTATGTGCAACGTCTCACCGAGCAAGTTTTTTTGGTGCGGGAGTATACGTCCGCGGACGGCGAGCCAGGACCCGATGATCGCATTGTTCGTTCGTTTAGCATGCACCATGATGCATACATGTATGCCGATGGCCTGAACAATAAACAAAGGGAACTTGATAAAAACTACGGCCACTGGACCCAGAACGCTGTCCAAGAAAGGTAATCAAGCATCATGGAGACAACTGCAAACACGCCACGTCAGTTTTCAGGGGAAAAGACGCCTTTTGGTCCAAACTCGTTATAGGCTGCCTGGGCAAGCAGACCATTTTGAATCAGAGCAGTCCAAGAGCCGTTTACCACATTACTGGCGGTATAGTAGGCCATACCTATATGATGGCTTGCGGCATAGCTTGAGAGTGCTGCATTATAATTGGGATCATCAAGGCATCCGCCCCATTCGTTGATCACTGCTCCATGACCGTGGCTCTGGGCAAAGGAAAACTGCCTGCTTGATTCAGCTCCCCAATGCGCCCACATATAACTGTTTCCCTGCTGGCACGGTAACCCATCCCAGGTTCCTGACTTCCCATCGTAAATGTGCCAGTCATACACGAGATTAGGATAAAGAAGGTCGGGTACTTCCCCATCGATCAGCGGGTCGATCGTATTATTCCAGTCATTACTGCCAAGCATAATCAGCGAGCGTGGATTGATGGAACGAATAGTGGTGATCAGTGTTACCTGCACCGCGCGCCACGACCGGGCATTCAGATCGTGCAGTTCATTCCAGTCATCATACAATATTGCCGGATCATTCTTGTACAGGGACGTGATACTCTTCCAGAAGGCGAGAGTCTGATCAAGGAGATGCCCTGTATTGAATTGCACCTGCGGCTCCGCGTCATCGATATCTGATGGCTCTGCTTGTGAAGGACAAGTCGTGATACTGCCTCCACATGGAGGAATCGTATACTCGTTTGTTCTCGTGAGCAAGACATAATCTCCGTTCTCTTCTGCCCATGCAATCCATTGTTGAATCCAGGCCTGGTAGTGCATCTGGGCATTGGGAACATAAACATTCGTATTCCACCAGCCGACATTGAGATTGAGACGGATGTAATTCATCTTAAACAGGCTGTTAAACCAGCTCAGCCTCTGGGAGGTTAAGCCGGTAAAACCGCTCACACCATCGCCAAACTCTGTCCCTGCAGTATCGAATCCGCGTAAATCTACGATGCAATTTTGCTCATCCACAAGGTAGCCTGTCTTGCCATCAACATGCAGCCAGGAAAAATGATAACTCCCATCAGCATTCTTCGTCACGCCGGCACGGCTGCATAGATGCGCACTTCTAGATGACAGTAGTAAGGCGGGGTGCGGCCGTTGTGAAAATGGATTTGCAACAGGATGACTGCCTGATAGAGCCGAGAAGAGACTGCTCAACAGGACAAGAGCAAGACTGCTCAACAGGAGAAACGAAGAGATGCTTCGAGATGGTTGATGAAGCGGTGACGGGAGTGTGATCGGTGACAAGATAATCTCCTCTACGCTGCCTGAAGGGCAAACGGTATCTGCAAGGGTCGGGCTACTACAAGTACATTACGATATGTCTATGTATGGGAGTCTAACACGCAAGCGTGAAGAGTCAGTGGCGAAGAGGTAAACTTGTGGTTGAGGATCAAGCAAGCGGCGTTATGATTTCATCACGAGACCACTTATCTACTCGCTTGATAGGTTGAGAGAGGAATCAATCTGTGATGGCATTTCCTACATCTCTTGACGACAGGCGCAGCACAGTCGGGATAGTGGCAGTAAGTTTCAGGTATGGTTGTGTCTGGCATGGAAATACTTCTCTTTAGCATGACGATGGATATCTACTCCCATGTGTTGCCGGGTATGCAGCAAGATGCCATGAGCAAGTTGAATGATGCTCTCAAGCTGCCGAAAAGCACCGAAGGTGATCAGAACGGTTGAGTGAGCGGGTTGCTACATTTTGCGCTATGCCTGAATAAACGAAACGTCTCAATCCGCTTGTGAAGGGACTTGAGACGTGTTATTTGATGTTCTGGGTAGCGCATGCGGGATTCGAACCCGCGGTCTCCGCCTTGAGAGGGCGATGTCCTGGACCACTAGACGAATGCGCCTCGTTACGGCCCTTATCATACCTTGCCCTTAGCGATTTGTCAATAGCTTTGGCGCACCCGGCCTCACTCGCGTTTTCGGTGGGCGAAGAGCAGGAGGGCGATCAGCACGCTTGCTAGCAGCGAGAGGAGAAAAGTCCCGGCAAGCCGTTCGGCTTGTTGTATTCTCCTGGTACCGAGAAAGTTGTCACGGTCGTTTAAGCGGGGAAACGGCTTGTCTTCAGGCACAGCAACACCGAGGAACGCGCATAACGGCTCCCAGCCCTCTTTCACATTGTAGACCAGGAGTCTGTCAGACGAGGCTTTCTGCCTGACCTCTTGAATATGCCGGTTAAAGACGGCGATGGCATACGATTTGTCCTCGAAGTTGCCGGCGAATGTGCCATCCCAAATAACGGCAGTCTGCATGCGGAAGGTATGCTTCATGTGAGGTTGGACCGTTGTTATGAGTATTTTACTGGGATAGGACAGTATACGCGACAGAAGGGAAACGCCGACCCGGTGATGTATCTGGTAGATCGTGTTGCTGACGCTCTCGTACCAACTTTCAGGATCGCGCACGGTGAGCAGAATCTTCGCGTTGGGGTAGGCACGCATAAGTTCTTCGTAGAATGCGCAACTCGGCCAATCGACGGCGGACTGATAGTTTGCGAAGATCGCGTTCCAGTTGATCGTTTTTCCGCTGGCTGCAGCTTGCCAGTAGGCAACGTGGTCAGGATGCTGAAATACTTCGGACATGTGATAGCAGGGACCGAAACCAAGTTCTTCGAGTGCAGCTTTGAGCGACATGGTTCCTGTTCGTCCGAATCCGGCGCCGATGATCTTCAATCCTGGTTGCCCATTGCCTGTTTCTGTTTTCTCTGCCATAAGAATTTATTGCCCTCCAATCCGTTGTACAGACATCGTCCTGATTATATCACCAGGCCAATGAGTGGAGTGGGTACAGGGTTCAGGGCTGTTGCAAGAATAGGCGTGGGAACTCCCATGAAAATCGCCCGCTATGCCTGGCATAGCGGGCGATGGTCTGACCACCCCAACTGAAACCACAGGCTTACTGAGAGATGCTCATCCGCATTGGAACGTGACGGTAGCAACGTTTTTCGGGCCTACGAAGTAGAAGTTCGTGTACCCACCGCAGAAAAGATTTTTCTTTTACTTATAAGCCTTATTTACTTGTAAGCCTCATTCTCGCCCTTACTAGCATGGTATCCTCATATCGCCTGTTCTTGCAATAACCCTGATACAAGGTTGTCATATGCGCATCCGTTGAGCTATAATTTGAGTAAAAGTCAATTTATCGATCAAGCCCGACGTGACCGCGCCGTCTTATCAAACAAGGAAACGTAGATATGTCTCGTAGTGCTACTGGAATGCTCGGCATTCCCAGAGAAATTTTTTACTGGATTCCTGGAGAAATGGTGGCGGTAGTGCGGTTGCCGCGGCGTCCGGCTAATGGCGAGGTGGATGTGCTGGTTGAGCAGGTACGCTCGCAACTGAATGCCGTTCTCGCGCAGCATCAACTTCACCTGGAGCCATACGGGACGTCTGGACGATGGCGCGATTCCACAATGCCCCCGGTGCGCCGCCGGGCTTTTCTTTTTGGCTTGCATCGCCGCAGTCCCTTCGCCGCAATCTTTTTTCACGTGCGCCATGCCGACCCCGCCATACCAGATCCCGCACCGATGACGTTGTCCTTTTTACAAGAGCATCTGGAAGAACTGGCGCAAGGCGGACTCAGTCTTGTTTCAGCCATGCCCAACTGGCTGGTAATCGCGGCTCCGACTTTTTATACTCCTGGCGGCCCGGCCTTGCCGCCGAAACCCGCGCCACTCATCGAGTTGGCGGGCATCGCCAGCAACGTGCCTCCTGGCTGGCATCTCTCGTTCGCCGAGCCTGGAATACCGCTAGCGTCCCAGGATGCCGCGGAGGTGACGGTAGCTATCCTCGATACTGCGCATCATCCCGATCGCCTGCGCAGCGCCGCTCTGCGCCCCGAACTGCGCCGCAACTGGCTCTTGCAGCGTCTCGCCGCCAGCTTGCGCAACAACGATGGCTCGTTCGAGATCGACTATGACCGCCGCTATTACATCACCAACGATGTCTCCACAGGACGCGACGCGGCCAACAATGCCCGCTACTTCTTCATGCCCGATCATGGCCTCTTCGTCGCGGGCATCGTGCGCGACCTCGCTCCTCAGGCGCGGATCCGCCTGATTCGCGTCCTCAATGATTATGGAGGCGGCGACCTTTACAACCTCTTTGCCGTGCTGACCGATCTTGAAGCCGAACTTTTCGGCGGCACGCTTGCACGCCTGGTGATCAATCTCAGCGTGACGCTCATGCCGCCGCTGCGCCGCCTGCCCTACCTGTGGTTTTATGATAACCTGTGGCCGGGCAAGCAGTTATGGGAGCCGATCCGCGCGCTGCAACACATCGAAGAAGGACTGCGACTGCTCTTCGAATGCCTGCACGAGTCGGGTGCGCTGGTCGTCGCGGCGGCAGGCAACGACTCGCTTTATGCTAACCAGCGCGGCGAGCTGCCCGGCCCGCCGCGCTCGCCCGCCCGCTACGAATCCGTCTTGAGCGTGACGTCGGTCAACGGCCGCTTCGAGCCGTCTCTCTTTGCCAACGCCGCGAATATGCTGCCCGCGCTGACGGGTATCGCCGCGTTCGGCGGCGATCACACGGGCGCGCTGGACGAGATCGGCCTGCCGGACGCCGTGCGCGGTCTCTACATTTCCCCAACATTTCCAGAGGGCGAGCAAAACACCTCTGGCTGGGCCGATTGGTGCGGCTCGTCCTTCTCAACCGCCATGATCAGCGCTTTAGGCGCGCACCTCATGGCCCAGGGCCGCACCGCCGCCGATGCCATGTTCGACATCGCCGCCGGTCAGCAGCGCCGCGAGCGTATCTTCGGCAGCAAACCCGACGCGCCCTCGCTGCTCGCCAATGTGGTGCAGGTGCGGCAGAAGTTCGGCGTCGGATGAAGGAGGAAAGCATCATGCTTGCGCAAAGGCGGTATCATCATCCTTGCCGGACATCCCTTCCCTTGCTGCCGCGACTCGCTCTCTTCACCCTGCTCGCGTGTGCTGTCATCCTGCTCGCTGCTTGCGGCACAACGCCGCCCGTTCCGGTGTCGGGCGGCTATTTCACCTACAGCAATTCTTCCACGGACTCCGGTTGGGGTACGTCAGGCGCAACGACTGACACGGCAGGTCCGCCCGCCGCGATTTTGCAGGTTCCGGGCCAGTATCCGACCATCCAGGCCGCCGTTAACGCTGCCAAACCCTATGATCTGATCATGATCGCTCCGGGCGTGTATCACGAGTCGATCACCGTGAAGACGCCGCACCTGACGCTGCGCGGCGCGGATCGCAACGGCGTGATCCTCGATGGCGATTTCAAGCGCGTGGATGGCGTGGAGGCGCTGGCGAATGACGTGGTTGTCGAGAATATGACGGCCCGCCATTTCGTCGGCAACGGCTTCTTCTGGACGGGCGTGAGCGGCTATCGCGGCAGCTACCTGACGGCCTACGCCAACGGCGATTATGGTATCTATGTCTATGACTCGATCAATGGACAATTCGATCACGATCTCGCTGTCGGTCAGCCGGACTCCGGCTTCTATATCGGCTATTGCCACCCCTGCAACGCCATCATCACCAACGTGATCTCGGAGGATAACGCCCTGGGCTATTCCGGCACGAACGCGGGCGGCAATCTCATCATCGAACATTCGATCTGGCGCGACAATATGTCCGGCATCGCTCCCAACACGCTCGATTCCGAGCCGAACCCGCCGGAATATGACACCACCATCGTCAACAATCTCGTGGAAAACAACAACAACTACAATGCTCCCGCGTTTCCGCTGGAGTACCCCACTATCGGCAACGGCATCGTCATCGGCGGCGGCAACGATAACCACATCATGAACAATCGCATCAACGGGCATATCTACTACGGCATCCTGATCGTTCCCAATATCGATAAGAACCTCTGGGAGCCGAGCGGCAACGTCGTCGAAAACAACGTGATCACCAATTCCGGCGTGGCCGACCTGGCGCTGTCAGCCCTTTCGGCGGGCGACAATTGCTTCTCCAACAACACAGTCGGGCGCACGTCTCCGCCGTTCTTGCAGTTTACCCATGCTTGCGGCTCGCTCTTCGCGCGCGCGGGCGCTGGCGATCCCAGCGTCACCGCCGTGCTGCTCGATCATTTCGCGCGCGCCAACCTGGGCCGTTTCAAACCGCGCGATTGGCGCACGGTTTCTGCTCCCGCCGGGCAGCCCGGTATGCCGGACACCACTGTCAACCCGCAAGGAATATTTACCAGCATAGAAGGGACGCAACTGGATATGACGGACACCGTAACGACTATCGCCCCCGGCATCACGCTGGGCGGCCTGGGGCTGGCGACGCCCTTTTTCGAGGTAATCCTGGGCTTTTACCTGTACTACCTGCCGCTGGCGCTTTATGCTGCCTGGCTCAGCGTCGCGACCTGGGATATCGTGCGCCGCGACAAGCTGAGCGGCTGGGCGTGCATCGGCTGGATGGCGCTGGTCTTCCTGATCCCCGTGCTTGGCCCCATTGCCTATTATTTGCTGGCTCGCTCGCAGATACCGCGCAGTACGCGCATCGCCCTGGTGATCGGCGCGCCGCTGGTCTACCTGCTCATTTCGGTGGCGTTGTTGTTTTTTGTATCCTGAACGGATGCTTTTCAAGAGAAGGATGTGAGCTATGAGCGAAACCGTCGAACTGTTGCGCCGCCTCGTCGCCATTGATTCGGTCAACCCTGACCTGGTTGCCGGAGGAGCAGGTGAGGGGAATATTGCGCGTTTTGTAGCGGACTGGCTGGAGC
>Ga0207416_1000684_pt1 | contig 53700 bp, 54 predicted proteins | sample PaiPotPPM11metaG_FD_184107 | JGI IMG/M metagenome (GOLD analysis project Ga0207416, IMG submission 184107) | Iron sulfur acid spring bacterial and archeal communities from Banff, Canada, to study Microbial Dark Matter (Phase II) - Paint Pots PPM... ... | reverse complement strand
GTTGCGCAACAGCGCGTTCGGCGGTCAGGTTGAACTGACGCTGGTACGTGTCGTCAAGCCTGCGGTCGACCTCGGCCACGTGCTCCTGCGCCTCCCGCGCGAGCAGTTCGAAGTAGCGCTGCGCCTCTTTGCGGAAAACGCGCTCCGCCGCTTCATTATGATTGCGCTCGAGCCCGGCGCGGGCACGCAACAACCGTTTGTCGGTGATGCGGAATCCGTCGACAAGCGCGAGCAGCTCTGAAAGGTTCATCTAGGCGCGGTTGCCCGCCTCTGGGTTCGCGATAGACGGCGCGGCAGCCGAGCGCGCATCGGCAGGCGGTTTGGTCGCGGCAGCAACTCGTTTCTGGCCGAACGGTGGCAGCGTAAACGGCGCCAACGCCTCACGCTGGCGGTCGTTGATTTTGTCAATCCCGGCTCGGGCGAGCGCGAGCAACCGGTCGAGCTCGGCCCGCGAAAAGGGTGTCTTTTCCGCAGTACCTTGGATCTCAACGAATCGCCCATCGCCAGTCATGACCACATTCATATCGACGTCGGCGCGAGAGTCCTCCTCGTAAGTTAAGTCGAGCATGGGCCTGCCTTCAATGATACCCACCGACGTTGCCGCCAGCCAGTCGACAACCGGCCAGCCGCGCAGAGTGCCCTTCTGTCGAAGGCTGGCGAGCGCGATGCACATGGCAACAAACGAGCCGTTGAGCGCCGTGGTGCGTGTGCCCCCGTCTGCCTGGATAACGTCGCAGTCGAGCGTGATGGTGCGCTCGCCTAGCGCTCGCAGATCGACGACCGAACGCAAGCTTCTGCCGATAAGCCGCTGGATTTCATGCGTGCGGCCGCCGATACGTCCAAGCGCGGCCTCACGCGGCGTACGCTCGAACGTGGAGCGCGGCAGGAGTGAATACTCGGCTGTAACCCAGCCGCTGCCGCGGCCCTTGAGAAAGGGCGGAACGCGGTCCTCGGCCGTCGCAGCGCAAATGACTTTGGTGTACCCCGCTTCAACGAGCACGGAGCCTTCCGCGAACCGTAGATAGTGCGGCCGCATCTCGATAGGGCGCAGTGCGTCGTCCGCTCGTCCGTCAGCGCGGCCGGCGTTCACGGGAGTCATTCCACCGTGACGGTCTTGGCAAGGTTGCGTGGCTGGTCGACGTCGCAACCTTTGTGATCGGCGATGTGGTAGGCCAGCAGATAGAGGGGCACGACGTTGATGATGGGTTGGATCAGGTGATGGGTTTCCGGAACCGTGAAGACGACGTCCGCATTTTCGATGGCGGCATCGTCGTGAGGATTGGCAACCGCGATGATGCGACTATCCCGCGCCTTCGCCTCAGACATATTTGAGAGAATCTTCTCCTGCACGGGACCTCGCGTCGCCAGCACGACGACGGGCACATTTGAATCAAGCAGCGCGATAGGACCGTGCTTCATCTCCCCGGCGGCGTAGCCCTCGGCATGGATGTATGAGATTTCTTTGAGCTTCAGCGCGCCCTCGAGAGCGATCGGAAAATTGACGTGCCGTCCTAGGTACAACATCGTCTGCGCTCCGGAAATGCGCCTCGCGACCGGCACGATCTCATCATTGACGTTGAGCGCCTGGTCGACGAGCGATGGGAGATCGCGCAGCGCCTTACCGAGACCGTCCAATAGTCCGGCGCTGGCTGTGCCGCGAACCTTTGCAAGATGCATCGCAAGCAGCGCCATATCGACGCACTGAGCGGTGAATGTCTTAGTGGCGGCCACACCGATCTCCGGACCCGCCTGCATGAAGAGCGTTGCATCCGCTGTGCGCGCAAGCGCCGAGCCCACGACGTTCGTGACCGCGAGCAGATGCGCGCCGCCTGCTTTCGCGATGCGCACAGCCTCGAGCGTGTCGGCGGTTTCGCCACTTTGCGACACTGCCACCGCGAGGGTGTTTTTGTTCAGCACCGGATCGGAATATCGGAATTCCGATGCGAGTTCGAGCTCGACCGGCAGCTTTGCGAGCTGCCGAATGAGATACATGCCGTATGCTGCCGCGTAAAAGGCAGAGCCGCACGCGAACATCGAGATCTTCTCAATACTGCGCAGACGCTCGTCTGAGAGACCCAGTTCTTTGAGGTCGACGCTGCCGTCTTCGCGCAGCCGGCCTACGAGCGTGTCCTTGACGACTTTCGGCTGCTCGTACATTTCTTTGAGCATGAAATGTTTGAAGCCGCCCTTTTCGGCGGACCGCACGTCCCAATGAATGTTGGTAACCTCGCGCTCGACCTCTTGGCCGTTGAACGTCGAAATTTTTGCCCCATCGCGCGTCACGACGACAACTTCGCCTTCTTGGACGATGAGCTCGCGCCTGGTGTAGTTGAGGATCGCGGGGATGTCGGAGGCAACGAACGTTTCACCGTCTCCGAGACCAACGATCAGCGGCGAGGCGCCGTTGCGCGCGAAGACGAGTTGGTCCGGAGCATCCGCGCAGAGCACACCGAGCGCATATGCTCCGGAGACGGCCTTGAGCGTGGCTCGCACAGCAGCAACGAGATCCCCTGCGTAGTACTCCTCGAGGAGGTGCGCCACGACTTCGGTATCGGTCTCGCTCGCGAACGTGTGACCCTTCTTTATGAGATCCGCGCGCAACGCCGCATGGTTTTCGATGATGCCGTTGTGAATGACGGCGATGTGACCTTTGCAGTCAAGGTGCGGATGGGCGTTTGTGTCCGAGGGGCGGCCGTGCGTCGCCCAGCGCGTGTGCCCAATCCCGGCCGAGCCATACAGCGGGTTCGTTACCAGGACTTCTTCGAGATTGGCAAGCTTGCCGACGCGCTTCGATCCGAGCACGCGTCCGCCGTTGACCACCGCGACGCCCGCAGAATCGTAACCGCGGTACTCAAGGCGGCGCAAGCCGTCCAGCAAGACGCCAACGACGTCGCGAGGACCCACGTAACCAACAATCCCACACATAGCTACTTAGCCGCTTCGACCCGATAGGCGAGCGACCTTGAGCCGTTCAGCCACGAGTATAGAACGAAGGTCGTCAACGGCCCGCGTAATGTCGTCATTGATGATGCGATACTCGAACTGTGCGAGTGCATCGTACTCCTCGTGCGCGATGTGCAAGCGCTGGTCTATTTCTGTGGGGGCGTCGGCACGACGCCGTTCGAGCCGGCGCGCGAGCTCCTCGGTAGATGGGGCAGTAAGAAAGACGAGCACTGCCTCTGGATAGACGGCCTTGAGCGCGCGCGCGCCGTTTACTTCGGGTTTGAGTATGAGATCGCGACGCTGCTGGAGTGCATCTTCGACAAAACCTCTGGGGGTACCGTAGAGATTGCTCGCATACTCGAAGGTTTCGAGGAACTCGCCTGCGTGGACCATTTTCACGAACGCGTCCCGTGTTGTGAAACGGTAGTGCACCCCATCGATTTCGTAGTGGCGCGGGGGTCTTGTCGTATACGTGACACAATACGCGAGGTCAGGTTCTATTTCGCGCAGGCGGTCTATCAGCGTGTCTTTGCCTGCCCCTGAAGGGCCCGATACGATTAGCAGAACGCTTCGTCGCATGTAACCGCGCTTTTCATCGTCTCGTGTCGAATGCTTTCCTATGACGCTTGATTTCTGGCTCGTTGCTCGCCTCGCAAAAGATCTCGATGCCTATGTGAGCGGTGCTCGGATCCAGAGCCTCACGGCTTCCGGCTCCGAAGTCATCTTCTTTTGTTATCGGCGCGGAACGCACGTGGCACTGCACGTTCGTGTCGATTCCAATGCGCCGCTCGTTGCCGCATATGAGTGCAGCGAGCCGCAAAAAGAAAGCGGCACGGGCGGCTGGGTCAGCTCGGTCGCCGCGCTGCTACGCGGCGCAACAATCGACGCCATCCACGCTGTGCCAAACGACCGCGTTCTATTCGTCGACGTGAGTTCACGTTCCGCGTTTGGGGTGCCTTCCCGCAGCCGCATTGTGATCGAGCTACAGCCGCGTAAGGCAAATGCGCTCGTGCTTCGCGAGGGAGATGATGGGCAGTGGGTCATTGTTGCAGCCGCCAAACAGTTTGAGGGCGGGGATGATACACGCTATGTAAGAATCGGCGGCTCTTACGAGTTGCCGCCCGTGCGCCGGCCGCTTTTAGATCGCGCTCAGTTTCTTCTTGCGGCTCGGGAAACGGATACCGATGACGCCGACCGTCTCGCTAAGTTGCTGGGCAGCCTAGATTCTGCGTGCACGCCGCCGCTTGCACGGGAGGTTGTGTATCGCGCGACGGTCGACGTAAGGTCGACGGCCGACACAAGGTCGACGGCTACAGGACGTGCACTGCTCGATACCTGGATCGCGGTCCACAACGAGGTTGAGAATGCGCTAGAGGCTTCCGGAGAAGTCTTTGTCGTGCGTAAGGGCGGAAAGCCAACACTCTGCCACTTGATCCCACTTTCGTGGGTCGCAGGTACGAGAGAGAGCTCCACGACTTCGGCGACGGCGCCCTCGGTCAATGAGGTGTGCGTTGAAGTCCTCCGTTCGGGCCCCCAACCAACGAGGACCGCACACGGACCCGACAAGCTGCGCAAGAAGCTTACGACGCTGATCGGTCGTGGCCGCGAAGAAACTTCTCGTTTGGAGACCGCGCGCAACCGCGCGGCCGATGCGGATCACTTGCGTGAGGCGGGCGACACCATCTATGCTCACCTCACCGAGATTGCCTCGGGCGCTAACCGCTTCGAGACCGAGGACGGCCGCAGCGTAGCGCTCGATCCACTCTTATCGGCCAAGGAAAACGCCGCCGAGTACTTCCGTCAGTACAAAAAAGCACGAAGCGGTTTACCTCGCATTGAAGCGCGGCTGCGCTCGCTGCGTTTTAATCGCGAGTTTTGGGAGCAACTTCTGTGGGAATTGGAACGCGCGGAGATGCAAACTGGCGCGGAGCGCGAGGCTGTGCTTGCCGAGATTGCTGACGCTATGGGGTTCAAAGAACAGCGCACGCGCACGCGCCGTCCACGATCCCAGGATAGACGCGTCACCCTCAGCGGCGACGCGGTGGCGCTGGTTGGACGCTCGCCAAAGGAAAATGAGCGGCTGACGTTCTCCGTCGCAGGTCCGAGCGACTATTGGTTTCACGCGCGCGGCATACCGGGTGCGCACGTCATCGTTAAAACGAACGGAGCCGAGATTTCAGCGCGGCAGATCGAAGAGGCTGCCTCGCTGGCGGCCGGCCACAGCCGAGCGGCCGACTCAGCGCAAGTCGAGGTTGACTACACGCAGCGCAAACACGTGCGGCGGCATTCGAGCGGCCGAGCTGGTCTTGTGTGGTATACGGATTTTCAAACAGTGCGCGTACGCCCCGCGGTCGACTTAAAGTCGCCCCCTGCGTAAGGAATTGTCTTACCGGCGCTCGAGGAACATGGCATCGCCGAACGAGTAAAAGCGGTAGCCCATATGCGCTGCGTCCGCATAGGCTGAGAGAATGTGATCCGTTCCGGCGAATGCGCAGACGAGCATCAAGAGCGTCGAGCGCGGCAGATGAAAGTTCGTGATCATACCGTCGACCGTCGTTACGGTATCGGGCGGATGAATAAAAAGAGACGTCCAGCGGCTGCCTGACTGGACAGATCCATCGGGTGAAGCTCGGGCAGAGTCTTCGAGGGCGCGCAATGTTGTCGTACCGACTGCAATTACGCGTCCGCCGTTTTGCTTTGCCTGTGCAATGGCGTTCGCCGCTGCTTGAGATATTTCGTAGCGTTCCTTATGCATGATGTGACGGCGAATGTCAGGCACGCTCACCGGCCGAAATGTGCCGGCCCCGACATCGAGGGTAATCGTCGTCCAGCCGATCCCGGATAAACGCATCCGCTCGAGCAGTTCGGGAGTGAAGTGCAGGCCCGCAGTCGGAGCGGCGACCGAGCCATCTTGCTTCGCGTACACCGTTTGATAGCGCTCTTTAGCGTTGGTCGTAACCGTGCGAATGTAGGGCGGCAGTGGCACGATGCCATACCGCTGCATCGCACTATCTGCGTCCATTCCATAAAAGCGCACGACGCGATTGCCTCCGGCAGCCCAGTTGACTATCTCTATGCCCTCATCCGGTCCGAGCGATAGGCGATCGCCTGGGCGCACCCGCTTGCCTGGGCGCGCCATCGCGAGCCATGTGCCCGGTTCCGTAAGCGGGTGGAGCAGCAAGATTTGTGCCGCCCCACCACGGCTGCGTTTGGGCAAAAAGCGCGCCGGCAGCACTCGCGTGTCGTTGGCGACTACGAGGTCACCGCGCCGCAGCAATTGAGGCAGATCAGAAAAGACGAGATGGCGTCGCTCGCCATTTTTGCGGAGGACGAACAATCTGGATTGGTCTCGGGCTTGCGCGGGCGACTGCGCAATGAGTTCGGACGGGAGATCGTACGCGTACGTGTCGGTTGCGAACGGATCGGGCTCGTTCAACCTTAGCGTTTGCCGGCGAGCCGGAAAGAACCCGACTGCGCTTCTTCCTGGCGCTGATATGACGCAAGCTGGGTCAGCAGCGCGCCCGGATAGTAAAAATCCAAAATCGCGTAGACGCCAAGCCCCGACTCTGCCATGCCACGCGCGCCGAGCTGACACATTCCGACGCCATGTCCGTAGCCTGCGCCGTATGCGCGGATGACGCCGCCGGCAAGCGACAGCGAACCGATGCGCGTGCTCTTGATTAAACGATTGCCCGCGACCTTACGAAACGTCGTTCCCTCAATGCTGAACGTGCCATGGCGCGTGACCAGAACAACGCTCTGGAGCCTGCCAGAGTCGTCTGCCGGCCCCGCGCGTACATCGCGTAAGTCTGCTGCCGAAAGCGGCGGCCTCACGATAGCGAATTCGTTGAGCGCGTCAACGAACGCCGACGCGGAAATGGATGCGCTCCACTGCAGATAAGGCGACATCGGACAATATGGATCGCGTACCGCCTGCAAGTATGGCTGTGGGTCGTTCAAGCCGTGCCCGTCTGACGTAAAGCCGCCATCGCATGCCGAGTAGTATGCTTGCGCCAGGTGGTTGCGATACAACATTACGACGCTGCGGGTTGCATCGACAGCGTTGACGACCGGCTCGGATTCTGCGCCTATGCCGTTATATGCTTGGTCTTGATCGCCCGCGTGCAAGTCAAACCCGAGGTCTTCATGCGCGCCCAGATGCGCGACGGCGTACGTGCGGGCAACCACGGCTTGCGCCTGAAGGGCCGAGGCCGGAGTGCTCGCTGACACTTCACTGCCCACAACGCTGTAGAGATACTGCTCCAAGTCAACGACGTTGATGACGGAGAGCGCTCCTTCCGGGTCGCGCTCGATGAATACGGCTCCGCGATACGGCTGCCCGGCGACCATCACCGGTAGATCGGTGAGCGGCGCGATGAGCAGCTTCGCTTGCGTCTGAATCGTGCCGGCCAGGAGCAGGCCGTCGGCTTGCGGGCGTACGTCGATGACGGTGGTAACATCCGGTGTCAGAAGTGCGGCGGATCCAGGTTGATACGGACGGACGATGAGACCGCCGGCAGACGCGACCACAGCCTGAAACTGATGTCTGAGCAGTAAAATGCGCACGGTCGTGTCGGCGCGAGCTCCATGCGCGCTCGCGAGCAGGCACGCAAGCGCAAGAGCTGTGGCAGTGACGCAACGTGTCACAAGAGTCGCGGATGCTCCGCTGCGCTGGGCGCACCGAGATACTGCTTCGCCTTGTTTGTTGCCCGCCTTCCGCCTGCAGTTCTTTGCAAGAACCCTATTTGAATGAGGTATGGCTCGACAACGTCGACAAGCGTGCCCTCGTCTTCGTTGAGGCTCGCCGCCAGCGCTGCAATGCCCACCGGGCCGCCACCGTATTGGTCGACCAGCACCCGTAAAAACGCGCGATCGAGCGGGTCCAGACCCAGCAGGTCGATACGTTCCAGTTCGAGAGCAGCTTGTGCGACCTCACGATCGATCTTGCCGTGCGAACGCACCTCGGCGAAATCACGGACGCGGCGCAACAAGCGGTTAGCTATGCGCGGCGTGCCGCGAGCCCGCGACGCAATCTCCTTCGCTCCGTCGGGCTCGATCTGTACGCTCAATACGGATGCCGAATGAGTTACGATGGTGCGCAAGTCTTCGATGCTATAGTAATCGAGACGGTGAACGATGCCGAAGCGTTCGCGCAGCGGCGCGGTGAGCATGCCCGGGCGTGTCGTCGCTCCGATGAGCGTGAAGTGTTTGAGGTTAATCTTGATCGTCTTGGCATACGCGCCTTTGTCGACCATAAAGTCGATGGCATAATCTTCCATCGCTGGGTACAAAAATTCTTCGACGACTCTGCTGAGCCGGTGCACCTCGTCGATGAAGAGCACATCCCCGCGCTCGAGGTTGGTGAGAATGCCGACGAGATCTCCAGGACGGTCAAGCGTCGGGCCTGACGCCTGGTGGAAGGTGGCCTCCATCTCGCGCGCGATGATATTTGCGAGGGTCGTCTTGCCTAACCCCGGAGGTCCTTGCAGCAGAACGTGATCGATCGGTTCGCCGCGACGCTTCGCTGCTTCGATCGAAATCTTGAGATTCTCTACGACATCACGTTGGCCGACGTAACGATCGAAGCGTGTCGGCCGCAGCGTGACGGTGATGATCTGGTCTTCGATGCTCTCAGATTCGTCAACGGCTGGGCGGCGCGGCTGATCCTTAGTATCCGCTGTCGGCACGTGCGCGTGCGGCTTTTCGGCCGCCTCGCCCCCGCCGCGCGTTGCAGGTTTGCGTGGCACTAGCTATCGCTCCCGTTGCTTGCAGCTTTGCGCGCAAGGGGTTGCTGTCGGCGATATATCTCTGTGAGCAGGTCCTCTGCGGTCGTAATCTTGCCGTTGTTGGCAAGCGCCTCGCGCGCCATGCGATCTGCTTCGGGGCGGCGGTATTGCAGCTGGAGCAAAACGTCGATTGCCTCGGTGACAAAGTCGGGTGTAACCTCGCTCTTCTTGTGCTCAGCGTCGCCCTGGATGAGTCCGAAGCGTGCCACCTTGCCCTGTAGCTTCGCGATGATGTCTTTAGCTTTTTGGTTGCCGATGCCAGGCAAACGGCGCAGACTCGCGTGGTCCCCTTCATCGATGTAACGGGCAATTTGGGCCATCGGCAAAGAAAACGCTTTGGCAGCCGTCTTGGGTCCGACGCTCGCAACGGTCAACAGCGCTTCAAAAAACTCGCGCTCGATTGCGTTGGTAAAGCCGACGTACATCGCCTCGCCCCGATTGCCGTCGATTTGCAGGTATGAGAATATCTCCAACCGGATCGGATCGCCCTGGCCTACCGCGGAAATCTTCTCGCTGACGCAGCGCGGCAATAGGATGTCATAGCTGAGACCTCCCGTCTCAACTAACACAGAATCTGGCGTTTTCTCACGGAGTACACCTTCGATGCGCGCAAACATTTAGCGCCGCCCCCGACGCGCCGTAACATGGAGCATCGGCCCATTGGTTCGCCGCGCGTGAGCAATTGCCAGCGCTAGCGCATCGGTCTTGTCCACGGGCTTTGGACTACTGCGGAGACGCAAGGCCTGGATCACCATCGCCGCGACTTGCTCCTTTGAAGCAAACCCGTTGCCGACGAGTGCTCGCTTCACCGCCGTAGCTGAATAATGAAAGACAGGCATATCTTTTTGGGCAGCGGTGCACACGAGCACGCCGCGAGCGTGAGCCATCATGATCGCCGTACGTGGATACGCCGTTCGCGAGAACACCTCTTCTATCACCATGACATCAGGACGAAGGGTGAGGATCACCTCCGTTAAGCGGCGTTGCAACTCCACGAGACGCTCCGAGAGTTGAGTTTCCCGCGCGGGTGTAATGACACCAAACTCCACGAGTCGCATCACCGACCTGCTGCATTCAATCACGCCATAGCCGGTTGTGTTCAAGCCTGGGTCGAGTCCGAGAATGCGCACGTCAGCGGCCCCCGAGTGTCAAATCGACCGACGCTGAGGTGGCGCTTGTTCCCGCAGGCGGATCAGTTCGGATCACGCGCGCATTTGGAGGGCTTCCGGGCGCGACCGTGACCCGGTAAACGCTATACCCCGCCTTTGCGAGCAAAGCACGCGCTTCTTCGAGCCCGAGGCCGATCACGTTAGGAACCGGGCCGAGGGCGCCTTGCGAGGGCGACGGCTGCGGAGACGCACTACCCGCGGGTTGTGGCGTCGCGGGTGCCGATGCTACCACGATGTCGACGGCTGTGCCCTGTGGTGCCTGCGAGTTGGCATCCGGATGCTGGCCGACGACTGTGTCAGGGCTCGTGTCCGCGACCGCAGCATGCGCAACCGTACCGAGTGCGAGGCCAGCTTGTTCGAGTTTGCCGCGCGCATCGTCGATGCTGGATCCAACCACATTAGGAACGGTGACGGCGTTTGGTCCGGCGCTGATGTCCACTGCGACGACCGAGCCGGGCTGCACGTCGCTTCCGCCCGCCGGGTCCTGATCGATGACCGTACGTGCGGGAATATCGACACTCGGCACGATGTTCGTGGTGAGACGCAGGCCGAGCTTGGATAATTGCCCTTGCGCGTCGTCAACCGACAGAGAGACGATGTTCGGTACTTTGACTTGCTGCGGACCCGAACTTGGATTGAGCGCAACGGTGCCACCCTTTGCGATGAGGCCATCGGGTGCGGGATTGGTCTGCGCAACGAGACCCTGCTTGACCGCTGCGGAGTGAAGCGTTGCGCCGACCCGAACGACGAGGCCGGCGTTGCTCAGAATAGCGCTTGCAGTTTTAACGTCTTTGCCGACGACATTTGGCATGTGTACTTGACTCGGGCCCGCACTAAGATACACAACGACCGGGTCTTGCGGATTCACTCGAGCGTTCGGAGCTGGGTCTGAGCTGTCGACCAGGCCGGCCCCAACGCTCGTATCTTCGCGCTGCCGAAAGGTCACCGCGTCGATCCCGGCATCGTGAAGTGTAGCGATAGCCTCGACCTGCGATTTACCGGTCAGATCAGGCAGTGTGAGCCCCCGCGATGATGCTTCGCGAGTCGCAAAGAGCAGCGCAATGACGACCACCGCGACGACAGCGGCCGCCGCAATGGCAACGGCTCGGCGGACGTTCCAGGTCGGTTCCACTTCGGGCAGTTCGATAGGCGCCTGGTCATACGGCACGAGCGCGCGCCGGCGCATGAGAGCAGTTGATGAGTCAGAACCAATGGTCTCGTCAAGCTCCTCACCGTCGCGCCGGCCGCAACGGCGCAACGCGGCAAGTGCCTCACCGGCGCTTTGGTAGCGATCGGATGGGTTCTTCTGCAAGAATTTAACGATGATGTCGTTTAGGCCGGGGCTGATATCCGCGCCCGAGGCGATTGGGTCCGGAATCGCCGAGTTCACGTGAGCCATCGCGACGCCGAGCGCGGTTTCTGCGACGTACGGCTGGCGTCCGGTCACCATTTCAAACACAACGACGCCAAGGCTGTATAAATCGCTTGCAGGCGACAGAACGCCGCCGGAGAGCTGCTCGGGTGAGCAATATGGAATTGATCCCATGATGGCCTCGACGCCGCTGAGAGTCGCGGCGTTGGCGGCTCGCGCGATGCCGAAATCCGTTACCCGAACGACGTCGTCCGGCGTGATGAGGACGTTTGACGGTTTTATATCCCGGTGAAGCAAGTCCGCGCGATGAGAAGCGCCGAGAGCAAGGCAAATCTGTCGCGCGTAACGGACGGCGACAGACTCCGGCAGCTTTTTTTCGCGCGCAATGAGCGTGGCGAGCGTCTCGCCGGCAACGAACTCTTCGACGATGTAGTGCGAGCCGTCAACCTCGCCGACGTCGTAGGTGTTAACGATGTTCGGGTGCGAGAGCTTGGCGGCAGCGCGCGCTTCCTCATAGAAGCGCTGCACGAACGACTCGTCGGTTGCGTGTTGAGGGCGCAAGACCTTCACCGCGACCTGACGGCGCAAGAGCAAATCGTAGCCGCGATAGACAACGGCCATTCCACCTTCGCCGATGGCGGCATCGAGGCGGTAACGATTGTTCAGAATTTTGTCTATCATTGATAGAGCGGCAAAGCACCCGCCATGATCATGCGCGCGACTGGGGCCGCGATGACTCCTCCGTATCCGGCATCTTCAATGACCACGGCGACGACAAGTCGCGGGGACTGCGCGGGCGCGAAACATACGAACCAAGCATCCGGCAAACCGCCGGGGTGAGTCGCGGTGCCGGTCTTTCCTGCGAGCGTCACGTTCGACAACTTCGCCGCGGTGCCGGTTCCGTACTTTACCACCGCAATCATCATGTTACGCAACTCATCGGCGGTTTGCTGCGAGATCGGTCGTGTCCATTGGATGGGTGCTGTGCGGATTGGTGCACGGCCGGGTGCGCGGATCTCTTTGACGAGGGTCGGCCGCATGAGCACGCCGCCGTTTGCGATCGTTGCACCCACGAGAGCCATGCGCAGCGGCGTCACCGCAAGGCCAGCTTGGCCGAATGCCATTTGCGCCAGTTCCGAGTCGGAAACGGTGGCCGGCGGGGGCAGCTCGTCCTTCGACACGGGCACAGCAAGGCCGACATCCTCACCTAAGTGATAGCGGTGCAGATATTCGTAAAATGTATCGACGCCGAGACGGACGCCGATCTGGGCGAAGTCAACGTTGCTTGAGAGCGCAAACGCGCCCGTGAACGACTGGTACCCGGTTATCTCCTTCTCTGCGTTATGGAGCGAAAATCCCCCGATGTCGAAGTGTCCTGGATCTTCAAAGTGGTCGTCGAGCGTGAACTCCCCGCTGTCGAGTGCAGCGCTCGCGGTCACCATCTTGAAGGTCGAGCCAGGCGGATAGAGGCCGTCGAGCGAGCGGTCGAGGAGCGGTGCGTCGCTTCGCACGCGCAACTTGTTCCAATCGGCAGTCAAAGAATTTGGATCGAAGGTCGGCCGGTTTACAACAGCGAGCAACGCGCCCGTTCGAGGATCCATCACGATGGCAGCGCCGCGAACACCTTGAGGAAGGGCCCGATCGACGATCTGCGCGATGTCGCGCCGAAGGGTGAGGACAACCTCACCGCCGCGCGCTCGCGGCGATGTTTCTTTTTGTCCGAACAGTGATGCGAGACTCGTCGCGTCATCGCCGCCGGCAGCTCGCGGCGCGAGAATCGGGTCTAGCGCAGCCTCAAGTCCAGATTCGCCGTATATCGGCGACGAGTAGCCCACGACTTGCGCGAGCATTGCGCCGGCGTCATAAACTCTTCTCGAGCCTTGACTACGCGCAAGCGGGTTGGCTGCGGCGTCAACAAGTTCGCCCCGATACTGCATGCTTTGAGCACGCCGAGGGTCTCCCGGCCGCTCGAGAATCGCGGTACGCTGCACAAGCTGCACGCGCGCTTCCTGGACGGCAAGGATGAGGAAGATGACGAGAAAACCGTAGGCGACTTTGAGAAGCCGGCGCTTCATCTTGTGCCGACCGTCTCCGTGGTGTGCACGTATTCTTGGAGCGAGCGCACCTCAATCGGCCTCTCCACGCGTGCCTCGAGCGCGAGGACTAAGGCCCGGACGGTATCGAGTGATGTGAGGCAGGCAACGCCGCCCTCCAACGCCGCCCGCCGAATGCGGACACCGTCGGTTTGCGCCACTGAATTTGGCGCGACATTGTTAATGACGAAGTCAACGCCGCCGTCAGCGATGAGGTCGACGACGTGCGGTGGGCCTTCGGCGATCTTGTTCACGCGGTGAGCATTGACGTTATGCTTGCGAAGGAATTGCCACGTCCCGGGCGTTGCATACAATTCAAAATCCATCTCGGCAAACGCTCGCGCGATCGGCAGCGCGGCTTCCTTCTCTTCGTCAGCGATCGACAGCAAGATGCGACCGCCGGGCGGGGGCAGCGCAAGTCCTGACCCGACGAGGCCGCGGAGCAGTGCGCCTGCAAACGTTGTATCGATTCCCAGCACCTCGCCAGTTGATTTCATCTCAGGACCAAGCATCGTTTCGATTCGCCGCAGTTTCGAAAAGGAAAACACCGGTGCTTTGACCGCGACAAAGTTCGGGGGCGGCAAGAGTCCGGTTGGAATGCCGATGTCGGTTAGCTTCTTACCCAGCGCCACCGCGACCGCTGCCGCGACCAGCGGAACGCCGGTAAGCTTTGCGATGATGGGGACCGTGCGGCTCGCGCGCGGGTTTGCTTCGATGACGAAGAGATCGTCGTCCTTAACGATGTACTGAACGTTGATGAGTCCGCGGATGCCAAGCTCTGCTGCGAGCCTGTGGGTGACTTCTGCGATGCGCTGCTGCATTGCGCCCAAGATACTCTGCGGCGGATACACCGCGATCGAATCTCCCGAGTGAATGCCGGCACGTTCGACGTGTTCGAAAATGCCGGGGATGCAGATATTGTCACCATCATAGACGGCGTCGACTTCGACCTCGGTGCCGGAAACGTACCGGTCGACGAGCAGCGGAGCGCCCGGCACAATCGGTGGCGCGCTTTCCGCATATGCGGCTAGTTGTGCTTCGTTGTAGATGATTTCCATGCCGCGGCCGCCGAGCACGTAAGATGGGCGAACGAGGACAGGAAAACCGATCGAGCGCGCGATCTCGCGTGCTTTGCGAAATGAGCGTGCGGTTTGGCCCTGCGGTCGCGCGACGCCGAGACGCGTGAGGACAGCGTCGAACTTTTTGCGATCTTCGGCCAGATCGAGCGCGGCTCGGCTCGTACCGAGTACCGCTATGCCGCGCGCTTCGAGCTCGCGCGCTAGGTTGATCGGCGTTTGACCTCCGAAGATGAGCAGCGTCCCATCGGCGCCGGTGGCGCGGACGGCATCTTCGACTTCGTCTGCGCAGGGCGGCTCGAAGATCAGTACATCAGAGACGTCGAAGTCCGTGCTGACGGTTTCTGGATTGTTGTTGACCATAACCGAGGCCACGCCTGCATCGTGCAGTGCCCACGCAGCGTGAACGCACGAGTAATCAAATTCAATGCCCTGTCCGATGCGTATCGGACCGCTGCCGACGACGACGACCGAACGGCCTGGCGGACGGCGTAGTTCATCTTCTTCACCCACGGCAGCGTAATAGTACGGTGATCTTGCGGGAAACTCTGCGGCCGCAGTGTCTACCATTTTGTACGCGGTCTGCTCGTGGGGGCCGAGCTGCGACCGTAGCGCGCGAAGGGTACTGCAAGTGAGGCGGGCGATTGTCGCGTCGGCATAACCGAGATGCTTTGCCTGGAGCACAAGAGCGCCGCGATTCTGTCCGTTCCCACCCTGTAGCAACGGACCTTGTAGCAAGGGATCTTGTAGCAACGGACCTTTAGGTCCGTTCTTCCTTAGTCGTTGTTCCATCTCGACGAGCTCTTTAATTTCCCATAGCCAGAACGTATCGACGGCTGAGAGCGTGGCAATTGAATCGGGATCGCGGCCGCGGCGCAAGCATTCCGCGATGACGAAGAGGCGCTCGTGTGTCGGCGCGCGCAACACATCGTCGAGCTCATCGTCGCTCCACTGCTCGTAGGGACCGCCGGTGAGGGTATCGCGGCCGATATCGAGCCCGCGTACTGCTTTGAGAAGCGCGTCGCCGAATGTGCGTCCGATCGCCATAACTTCGCCGGTTGATTTCATCTGCGTTCCCAAGCGTGAGTCGGCGAGCGGGAACTTATCGAACGGCCAACGCGGAATCTTCACCACGCAGTAGTCGAGTGTGGGTTCAAACGCCGCTTTGGTCACGCCGGTGACCGGGTTGGGCAGATCGGAAAGTCTATGCCCTAGAGCAATTTTTGCCGCAATCTTTGCGATTGGGTAGCCCGTCGCTTTACTCGCCAGAGCCGATGAGCGCGAGACACGCGGATTGACCTCAATGATCTGATACGCGTCGCTTCGCGGATCGAGCGCAAACTGGATGTTGCAGCCGCCTTCAATTTTGAGATATCGAATGATGTTGATAGCCGAGCTGCGCAAGCGCTGGTAGTCTCGGTCGGACAGCGTCTGAGATGGAGCGACGACGATCGAGTCCCCCGTGTGCACGCCCACGGGGTCAATGTTCTCCATGTTACAGATGGTGATGCAGTTGTCGTCGGCGTCGCGCAAGACTTCGTATTCTATTTCTTTCCAGCCCAAGAGCGAGGATTCGAGGAGCACTTGGTGGATGATGCTCGCCGCAAGCCCTGTCTTCACGATGTACGCGAGCTCGTTCTCATCATGTGCCGCGCCGCCGCCTGTACCTCCGAGCGTATATGCCGGCCGAACGATGAGCGGGTAGCCGGCCTCGCGAGCGAAATCCAACGCTTCGTCGACGTTCGTCACGATCATCGAGTGCGGCACTGGTTCACCAATCCGTTGCATCGCTTCTTTGAAGAGCTTGCGATCTTCGGCGAGCTGGATTGTGCGAAGAGGCGTGCCCAGCAGCTTGACGCCGAAACGCTCGAGCGTGCCGCGCTCGGCCAGAGCGACGGCCAGGTTGAGCCCGGTCTGCCCTCCGAGCGTCGCAAGCATCGCATCGGGCCGTTCGCGCTCGATAATTGCCTCTACGTAGGCCGGCGTCAAAGGCTCCAAGTACACGGCATCCGCCATTTCGGGATCAGTCATGATGGTGGCGGGATTCGAGTTGACCAAGATGACGCGCACGTTTTCTTCTCGCAATGCTCGACACGCTTGCACGCCGGCGTAATCAAACTCCGCAGCCTGGCCGATAATGATCGGTCCCGAACCGATGACGAGAACCGATAGGCGCTGAGGCTCGCTCACGAACGACGCTTTCCCTTGAGCGAGCCGACGAACTCCGCAAAGAAGCGGCGCGCGTCAGCTGGGCCGGGTGACGCTTCCGGGTGGAACTGCACCGATGAGATGGGCAGTTTCGTGTGCCGTAGCCCTTCATTTGTTCCGTCGTTGAGATTGACGAGGGTCTGCTCAACATCGTTGGGCAGAGTGGCCGCATCAACCGCGTAGCCATGGTTCTGCGCTGTGATGATTACGCAACCCGTGCGGCAGTCTTGGACGGGCTGATTGCCGCCACGGTGTCCATATTTGAGCTTGAAGGTTCTGGCGCCAAGCGCTTCGGCGAGGAGCTGGTGGCCGAGACACACGCCGAACATCGGCAGCTTACCGTAGCCGACGGCGCGCCGCAGCGTTTCAACAACGATCCCAAGCTCGGCTGGGTCTCCCGGCCCGTTGCTGATGACGAGGCCATCGGGCCGCAATTCGAGCAGCTGCTCGAAGCTCGTATCGTACGGGATCTCGAGTACCTCTGCGCCTTCCTCTTCAAGACTCTCGACGATGTGCTCTTTCGTGCCGCAGTCGAGCAATGCGATTCGCACCGGACCTTCGCCACGATCATGTTCCTCGCGCACTGACACGGACGCGACGAGGTGTGGCGTTCCGAGTGGTTGTCGCACGTACTCTTCTAATGAAGCGTGGGCGCAAGTTATGGCGCTTTCTCCGACGGCGAGGACCGAGCGCATCGTCCCCGTTTCGCGCAGACGTGTGACCAGCGCGCGCGTGTCAATTCCTTCAATGGCGCGCACGCTGCTCTGCTCAAGCCATTGTGCAACATCACCTTGGCTGCGATAGTGGCTTGGATGCCGACTGACGCGCCGGAACGCGGCGCCAGCTGCGCAGATCGTCTCGTGCTGGCGCACCGCTGGATCGATGCCGTAATTGCCGATGAGCGGATAACAAAAAACGAGGATTTGTCCGGCATAGGATGGGTCGGTGAGCGCTTCTTCATAGCCCGTCATTCCGGTATAAAACACAGCCTCTCCGCACGAAGTGCCTTCGGGGCCGATAGCGAGCCCTTCGTACGAAGCACCATCGGCGAGCAGCAGCAGCGCGCGACGGTCGCTCACGATGGCATTTTCTCTGGAGTGGTCGACCGTGCGTCGACCGATTGTATGACGCCGTCACGCATTAAGACGACACCGCCGACCACTGTGAGGGCAGGCTTCACCGCAAACGTCATGCCCGCAAAGGGCGTGACATGACCCTTAGAGACGAATCGTTGCGGGTCGACTGTCCAGGGACGTTGCAAATATATTCCGGTAATGTGTGCGGGTGAGCCGGGCTCGAGCGATCCCCCCGGAACGCCGAGCAGCGCTGCCGGATTGACCGAAAAATTCTTGATCAACGTTGAAAGTTCGATGTTGGGCAGTGCGTGGAATGTTGCACCAACCGCGACCTCGAGGCCGCTGAATCCGACGCATGCGTGCGAGAGGGGCGGTTCTTTTTCAGAATCCGCGTGCGGGGCATGATCGCTCGCGAAGATTGTAATGACGCCTTCGGCGACGGCGTTGCGCAGCGCAGCAGTATCTACGGCGGTACGTAAGGGTGGATTGACGCGGAACCGCGCGTCAAATGCGGCGAGCGTTTCTTCCGTGCACTGCAGGTGATGCGGAGTGACCTCGGCGGTCACGCGGATTCCTAGGGCGTGCGCCCAGCGCAAGAGCTCGACCGTGTGACTCGAGCTCACGTGGCAGAGGTGCCAGTCTTTACCGGTTGCTTGGGCAACCATGATGTCGCGTGCTGCGATGGCAGTCTCGGAGACCGCGGGCGTCGCTGCAATGCCGAGCAGACTGCTCGTGTCACCTTCGTTCATGAGTCCGGCGTCGAAACTCGGATCATCGCAATGCGAGAGAAATGGCTGGGGTAAGTCAAGCACGTAGCGTGCAGCGTTGTACAGCGTCTTGAGCGAGCGCGTTGCACTTCCATCGTCGGAAAATGCGACCGCGCCCGCCGCAGCCATAGCGCGTAATGGCGCGATCTCGGTGCCTGCACGATCGATCGTAATGGCACCGACTACGTAGCAATGAGGGCCGCGCAGACGCGCCGCGTCCGCGCGAAGGGTCTCGATTCGCGCAGCATTGTCGAGCGGCGGCCGCGTGTTCGGCATGGCGGCGACCGCAGTGAAGCCACCTGCGGCTGCGGCGGCGAGCCCCGTGGCCAGCGTCTCCTTGTGAGAATCACCGGGTTCGCGCAGGTGTACGTGCGGGTCGATAAAGCCTGGACACAGGACCATGCCTGCACAGTCGATACGTTCGCTGTCGGAGTCGGTTGCCGCGGGTGCGCCTTCGAGCAGCGCAGCGACGACCCCACGCCGCACCACAATCGTGCGAATTCCATCGAGGCCAAGCTTAGGATCGACGACGCGTGCGCCGACGAAATCCCGATTGCCGCGCGGATCGTGATTTGAGCCGGTCACGCGACCCGCTCCCGTGTGGGGGAACCAAGGCTTTTCTCAAGTGCTGCCATGCGGATAAAGACGCCGTTTTCCACTTGTCGCTCGATGCGGCTGCGCTCGCTGCGCACGAGTGAGCCGTCGATCTCGACATCGCGATTGACGGGCCCAGGATGCATAATGATGCAGTTCGGCTTGAGTGCGGCCGCTCGCGAAAGGGTGAGACCATACGATGCGGCGAGGTCAGCATAGGGCGGCATATCGCCGCCTGCGGCGCGTTCTCTTTGGATACGCAGCAGCATGACGGCGTCTGCACCAGGCAAGACCGCGTCCATATCGGCGCTGATGTGTGCGAATCTCCAGCCGGGGACGCTGGGCGGCAGCAAGAGCGGAGGACCGCAAAGCGTCACCGACGCCCCGAGCAACCACGCAGCGCGGCCGCTTGAGCGCGCGACTCGGCTATGGCTGATATCGCCGCAGATAACGAGTTTTCGGCCGGCAAGGTCCCCGAATTCTTCAACTAATGTCATGGCGTCAAGCAAGCCTTGGGTGGGATGCGCGTGAGCACCATCGCCCGCGTTGAAGACCGCCCCTTCGAAGTAGCGTGCCAGAGCATGTGGGAAGCCGGCTTCGGCGTGGCGCACAACGATCGCGTCCGCCCCGATCGCCCGAACGGTGCGCATCGTATCTTCCAGCGACTCTCCTTTGACGAGCGACGAGCCATCCGTCTTAAAATCAATCCAAGTGGCGCCGAGCCGCGATGCGGCAACTGCGAAAGACGTTGTGGTGCGCGTGCTGGCCTCGAAGAACATCCCCAGCACGATCTTGCCCCGCAAACGAATATTCTCGTTCGGGAGTCCAGCTTTGAACTGCCGGGCGCGCGTGATCAACGCCTCGATGAACGGCCGGTCTGCGTCATCGAGATCGAGGAGATGCTTTGTCTTCGTCACGTTCGTTCGAATATGATAACGCGGTCGGTATCGCTTTGTTCGCGACCAAGATGCACTTCGACGTGTTCCGAGCGCGATGTCGGAACGAAACGGCCGACAAAATCTGCTTGAATAGGGAGCTCGCGCAGACCACGGTCGATGAGAACGCACAACCGTGCCACGCGCGGGCGGCCCAGGTCTGTGATCGCGTCGAGTGCAGAACGCACGGTGCGGCCGGTATAGAGCACGTCGTCGACGATGACGACTTCCTTCCCCGAGACGTCGACCGAGATCTGGCTGTCGGGCATTTCGCGGGCGGCGTCATCATCGCGGTAGATTGTTATGTTGAGGAATCCGAGCGGCAAGGTGACGCCCGTTTGGGCTTTAATTTGCGCATGGACGCGGCGAGCAAAGTTTTCACCGCCCTTGCGAATGCCAATTAAGATGAGGTCGTCGCTCGCCCCATTCGGCTCGATGATCTGCTGCGCCAGGCGCTCGATCGTGCGCTGCAGCTCGGCAGACGACAACACGACCCTCTTCTCTTTCAGGGTCGTTGCGTGCGCTGATGCCAAGGTGGGGTCCAGCCCTTTCCCGCTCTGCTTGTATCGGTCGAGGTTTAACCCGGCCGGTTCAATGATTCGAGGCGTTCGGAACTTTTCGCGAGATGAGCTCGCAGTTCGTGGAGCCGGGACTCTTCTTTCTGGACGACCTCCGCAGGCGCCTTCTCTCGGAAGCCTTTGGAAGCGAGCTTACGCTCGAGTGCGTCACGCTCTATGTTCGCTTTCTCAATCTCTTTGCGCAGCGCCGCTCGCTCTTTTTCGAGGAACGCCGCGTCCACGGGCAGCATCACCTCGACCGAGCCGATGCGTCGCGAGAGCGCGTGCTGTGGTCTGCCATCGCCGTCTGCGACAGGGATAATTGAACTTGCGCGGCCCATTGTGCGAACAACACCGCTTTCTCGCTGCAGCAATCCGAGCAATGTGTTGTCAGCCCCGGCGATGTGGACGTCGCTGAGATCGCGGTACTTCAGCTGGGGAATAGCTCGCAGATCTCGCACCGCCTTGGAGAACTCAAGAACCTTCGCCATTTCCTCGCGCGCGGTTGGGTCCGAGCGGCCGGTCGCGGCATTCGGCCAGGCCGCTTTTTCGATACGTTGCCCTTCATGCGGCAGGTGTTGCCAGAGCTCTTCTGTCACGAACGGCATGATGGGATGCAAGAGCTGAAGCGCTGTGATAAGCGCACGATTGAGGATCGATGCGCGCGTCGGCGCTTTATCTTTCGCTATCTCGATGTAAACATCGCACAGCTGGTTCCAAATGAAAGAATACAGGGATTGGGACCATTCGGAAAAGTCATACGCAGCCGCGGCCCTGTCAACATTTTCGATCGCGAGAGCCAGAGCGTCCATGATCCAGCGATCGGCGAGCGTCCACTGATCCGCGGGCGGCATCGCGAGGGGCGCGCGCGACTCTTGCAGCTCGGAGAATGTTTGCAGCGCGAAGCGCACCGCTTGCCAAATCTTGTTGCCGAATTTGCGAGCATCGTCGCAGCGCACAATCGAGAACCGGACATCCTGTCCGGCGTGCATCTGGCTGACGATGCCGAAACGCGTGGCATCCGCGCCATACGTTTCGACGAGCTCCATCGGGTCGAGCGCGTTGCCTAGGGATTTACTCATCTTGCGGCCTCGCTCGTCCATGATAAGCGGGGTGATGAGCACCTCGCGAAACGGTTCTTTTCCTAAGAAATGCAAGCCCATCATGACCATGCGGGCGACCCACAGGAAGATAATCTCGCGCGCTGTGATCATGAGCTGGGTCGGATACCAGGCTTTAAGCTCTGGGGTCTCCTCAGGCCAGCCAAGAATAGAGAACGGCCACAATGCGCTCGAGAACCATGTGTCGAGCGTGTCCGGGGCTTGCGTCAGGCTGGTATTGCCGCAGACCTCGCATTTCGCCGGCGGCGTTTCAGCAACGTTGACGTGGCCGTTGGCGCAATACCACACGGGCATGCGGTGCCCAAGCCAAATCTGGCGCGAGATGCACCAATCGCGTATGCGCTCGAGCCAATCTTCATAGGTACGCTGATAGCGTTGTGGGGTAAAGCGAACGCGCCCGCTTCGCGAAGCTTCCAGCGCGGGCGCCGCGAGCGATTTTATTTTGACAAACCACTGGAGTGACAGCAGCGGCTCGACGACGGTGTCGCAGCGATAGCACGTGCCCTGCGAAACGGTGTATGGTTCTTCTTTTTCAAGCACACCGCGTTCGCGCAGCGTCTTCGCCGCAAGCTCGCGCGCCTTGAAGCGGTCAAGACCGACGAATTGTGGTTCGACGTCATCTGTCATTTTGGCATCGAAGCCGATGACTGACTTTGCTTCCAATCCGTGACGCTCGCCGATCTCGGCGTCCGTTTGGTCGTGACCCGGCGTGATCTTGAGAGCGCCTGTGCCGAAATCGCGCTCCACCGCGCTGTCGGCAATCACCGGTATAGGCGCGGGTGAGAGCGGGCGCATGACCATCGTGCCGATGAGGCTCGCATAGCGCGGGTCGTCAGGGTGCACCGCGACGGCAACGTCGGCAAAGATCGTCTCTGGTCGCGTCGTCGCCACGACAACGCCAGACGCAGCATCCCCCGTGACGGGCGACTTCGCGTCAACCGTTCTGCCATCAACCGCCTTGTATCTCACATAGTACAAGGTGCCCTGGACGTCTTCGCGTTCCACTTCGCTGTCTGAGAGCGTCGACTGGCAGTGCGGGCACCAGTTGACCAAACGCAAGCCGCGATAGATGAGGCCCTCGCGGTAGAGGTCGATAAAGACCTTCGTGACGGCGCGCGTGAGGCCGGCGTCCATCGTATAGCGATCGCGCTGCCAGTCCGGACCGAAGCCGAGAGCCCGGAACTGTTCGTAAATGATATGGCCGTACTGTTTACGCCAGGCTTCGGCGCGCTCTCGGAATTTATCCGGGCCGAGGTCATAGCGAGTAAGGCCTTCCTTTGCAAGTTCCTTTTCGATGACGTTTTGCGTGGCGATTGCAGCGTGGTCTTGACCTGGCAGCCACACGGCGTTGTCGCCGCGCATGCGATGCAGCCGCGTGAGAATGTCCATCGGAGTGTAGGTCGAGCCGTGGCCCATGTGTGCGCGACCGGTGATGTTCGGGGGCGGCATGGCGATGACAAATGGCCGCTTTGATGGGTCTGGCACGGCGTGGAAGGTGTCCTCGGATTCCCAACGCGCGTACCACGTAGCCTCAATCGCCTTTGGATCGTACTTTTCGGAAAGCGGCTGCGTCATATGATGGCCTTAATTCGGGTGCTCTGTGTCACGCCCTTTGTAGGCTTCACCGACTTCTCACTGCGGGTTCACGGTTTTCCAACATCCCGAAGGCTCGATTTGCGTTTAATAGTCGCGAGGAGACAAACCAATGATATCGTTTAAGAAGTTCATCTCGACACACGGCATAGAGAAATGCCATTCGGCGGAGCTACCGGCCGAGTTCTATAGCCTCACGACTAAGTGGAGCGGTTGTGTGCAAGGCCGTCACGTCATGGTATACGCAGGTTGCCTGCGCCATAACCCCGCCAAGGGAGTGCTGGTCCTTCGCACGTTGCCGGCCGATAGCAAACGGGTTAGCGGCAAGCACTGCACGGTGCCGGAGAACAACGGTGCACTCGAGATCGTTGAGAGCAATGGTTCGAGGCTGCGCATCCGGTCGGCCTCAGGCAAGCAGTTCTGGTTCGAGATTCCGCAAGGGCTAAGGAAAGCTGCCTAAACGTAGCAGTCAACCTCGCCTCGATCTCTCGTTGTTAAGCGGGAACGTCCTTGGATTGGCCGGTTGGGATGAGCACAGGTTGCTGGCCTGCGTCGATAACTTCCTTATTAATGATGCACTTCTTGACGTTGGTCAGCGACGGCAGATCGTACATGACGTCGAGCATCACTTCTTCAAGGATGGAGCGTAAACCGCGGGCGCCAGTCTTGCGTGATTGCGCACGGTGCGCGATGGCGACCAGGGCCTCTTTAGTAAAGCTGAGCTCGATGCCGTCCATCGCGAAAATCTTCTGGTACTGGCGCACGAGCGCGTTGCGCGGCTCGGTGAGAATGCGACGCAGCGCAAGCTCGTCGAGCGGGTCGAGTGTCACAACGATGGGCAAGCGCCCAATGAATTCTGGAATGAGTCCGAAGCGCAGTAAATCTTCGGGAAGCAGCGCTTGCAGCAGACGGCTGGTCTTCTTCTCACTCTTGGTCTCGGGCACAGCGCGGAAGCCAAGGCTCTGATTGGCGACGCGTCCTTCAATAATCTTTTCTAACCCATCGAATGCGCCGCCGCAAATGAAGAGCACGTTGGTCGTGTCGATCTGAATAAATTCCTGATGGGGATGTTTGCGCCCGCCTTGCGGCGGCACGTTGGCGGTTGTGCCCTCGAGAATCTTGAGGAGCGCTTGCTGCACGCCTTCACCCGAGACGTCACGCGTAATGGACGGGTTCTCACTCTTGCGCGCGATCTTGTCGATTTCGTCGATATAGACGATGCCCTTCTCGGCGCGCTTGACGTCGTAGTCGGCGGCCTGAATGAGCTTGAGTAAAATGTTTTCAACGTCTTCACCGACGTAGCCAGCCTCGGTGAGCGAGGTTGCGTCCGCCATCGCGAGGGGCACGTCGAGAATTTTGGCGAGCGTCTGCGCGAGGTACGTCTTGCCCGAACCTGTGGGGCCGACCAGCAAGATGTTGCTCTTGTGCAGCTCGACTTCGTCGTTGCCGGTTGAGGACTGATTCGAGTTAATCCGCTTGTAGTGGTTGTAGACCGCTACCGCGAGGCTCTTCTTCGCCCGGTCCTGCCCGATGACGTACTGATTGAGGATGTGGTTGATCTCTTTAGGCTTGGGGATGTTGCGCAGACGCAGGTTCTCATCGACGTTCTTGTAGAGCTCTTCCTCGATGATCTCGTTGCACAGCTCGATGCACTCGTCGCAAATGTAGACCCCGGGGCCGGCGATAAGCTTGCGCACCTGCTCCTGCGACTTGCCGCAGAAGCTGCACTTGAGCTGACCTTTTTCGTCCCCGAATCTAAACACGCCGCCTCATGCTTCCCGCAGCCACTAGGCTGCTTCCAGTCCTAGCCGCTCGCCGGTTTCGGTGCGTTTGCGTCGCGTGACTGCCGATTGATCACCGAATCGACGAGGCCATATTCGACCGCCTCCGGCGCGGTCAGGTGATAATCTCTATCCATATCGCGATCGATGCGCTCGATCGTCTGGCCCGTTGCCTGGACGTAAATGTTGGCCAGAATCTTTCGCGTGTTGATGAGATCGCGCGCGTAAATCTCGAGATCTGTTGCTTGTCCCCCCACCTGCGAAACCCACGGTTGGTGAATGAGTATCTTCGAGTACGGGAGGGCAAAACGCTTTCCCTTGGCGCCCCCGGTTAAAAGAATGGACGCTGCGCTCGCGGCTAGTCCCGCACAGAACGTGGCGACGTCTGGTTTCACTAACTGCATGGTATCGTATATAGCTAGGCCCGCCGTCACGCTCCCGCCGGGACTATTGATGTACATCTCTATATCCTTATCGGCATCTTCCTTTTCAAGGAACAGAAGCTGTGCGATGACGAGGTTCGCGAGGTTGTCGTCAATAGCGCCGCCGACAAAGACGATCCTTTCTTTCAGGAGCCGAGAGAATATGTCGTAAGCGCGCTCACCGCGAGCGGTTTGTTCGACGACCATTGGTACCAAATGTCCCATAGTTATCCCCTACGTCGTAAGTACCTGAAGAGCCTAAAGTTTTGGTGTTAGCTGCTTGTTTGCGCGACGGCCGCAACGTCTGTGATAATGGCGTTTGCTACGAGCAGGTCGAGGGTCTTGCGTCTGCTTACTGTATCGATTATCGGCCCGAAACCGCCTGTTTTGCGCAGAAACTCGATCACAGATTCCCGTGTTTGACCGTAGGACTGGGCCATTGCGTCGAGTTCTTGGTCGACATCAGTTGTTGTGACCTCAACCTTCTCTCTTTTGGCAACCTCTTCCAGCAACAGCGCTGTCTTAACGCGTCGTTCGGCTTCCACTCTGTATTCTTTTCGCAGACCTGCTTCGTCAACATTTTTCGCGGCCAGATATTCTTCCCACGAGCGACCAATGCGCTGCATGTAAGATTTTGCGTCGGATACGAGATTATCGATCTCGCGCTCGACGAGCACGTCAGGCAGCGGTACGTCGTTGCGTTCGACGAGAGCGTCGAGGAGCTGGCGCTGGACATCCTCGTTGCTGCGCGCTTGCGCGACGGCTTCGAGCCTGCGCCGGACATCGTCGCGAAGTGCGGCGACTGTTTCCTTGTCTGAGACTTGCTTTACGAACTCATCGTTAAGATCGGGAAGCACGGCGCGCTTGATTTCGTGCACGGTCACGTCGAAGAGCGCTTCCTTGCCGGCAAGCTCGCGGGCACGATAGGTTTCGGGAAAGGTCACGCGGACCTGATGCGATTCTCCCGCCTTCATTCCATGCAGCTGGTCCACGAAACCGGGGACGAAGCGATCCGCGCTCACTTCTGTCGTGTGATTCTGTGCGCTGCCGCCTTCGAAGGGCTCGCCGGCAATTCGCCCCGTGTAATCCATCGTGATGGTGTCACCGTCTTGGACACCGCGGTCCTCCACGGGTTCGAGCAGAGCTGCGCGCTTGCGCAGCGCGTCGATGCTGTGATCCACTTCTTCATCAGTGACGGCGACCATCGAACGGTTGACCGCGATGCCTTTGTATTCGGCCAGCGTAATCTCAGGACGCACCGCGACTTTAGCCTTGATGCGGAGTCCAAGCTGTTCGTCGGAACGATCGAGATCGATATGCGGGCGGTCGACGGGTTCGAGCTGATGTTCTTTGAGTGCTTTTGCGTAGACTTCGGGCACGAGATCTTCGAGTGCTTGACTGTCGATATTGCCCTTGCCGATGCGCTGCTCGAAGATCTTGCGCGGCACGTGACCCGCGCGGAATCCCGGCAGCTTGTAGCGCGTCACGAGCTTGCGATATGCGCGATCCTGGGCTTCCGCGAAATCAGCTGGGGAGACTTCGATGTCGAGCTCGACTTCGGTCGGTGCGAGCTTGCGGACGGTAGTGGTCACCGTAAAGAGTTGCGGGAGAATTTCATGGGGCGCTCGGCCTTCGCTCGTTTTTTTAGGCTATCCTTTGGTATGGCGAATAGAGGGCTGTCCTGCAGCGTGTGCGTTCGGCAGCGTATGAGTTCATTGATGTGAACGTGGAGCGGAAGACGAGATTCGAACTCGCGACCCTCGCCTTGGCAAGGCGATGCTCTACCGCTGAGCTACTTCCGCACGCCGATGAATGCGCCGATTCTTATGCGCGCGACCGTGTTATCCTTGCGGGGAAATGCATTCGCGCAAGCCGAAAATCGTGATATGAGCGACGGCGCACTCGTTTTTGTAGTCCTCCTCATTGGTGGCTTTACGTTCATGGCAATCTTTTTTTCGATCGTCATCCAAAGCGTACGCGAATCAAAAGCCAACGAGCCGCCATCCAGTGTTTCCCACCATCATTAAGCCGATTTACCGAGCCAAATTTTCGTAACTAACATTCTAGGGTTTTGACTCGGCAGCAAAGGACTGGGCAGTTTAATTTCGCTCGCACAATCGGTCCTATTAGCGACGCAGACCAAGAACAGACCGACTTGTTGATCGAGATCTCTGGATGACTATTGAAGACTCGATCCAACCCATCGACCATCGTTCCGACATTTCTTTGCTAAAATTCGGCTTGTCACTTAGAGCCATGTCAGAGACAGAATTTTCCTGCTGTGGAGGGAGGTTTGCGTTGTACAATGTTCTTGCGGTCCCCGCGAGGTAGCCGGTCGAGAACCTAGACATCAAGGCACCAAGAGCAATATCCTTGTTAAAGTGGGCAAGAGAGGACTCGAACCTCCACGGGTCGCCCCACCGGATTCTAAGTCCGGCGCGTCTGCCAATTCCGCCACATGCCCACTAGCACTCAGACTGCTATTATGTAAGGGTTTCTTCTACCTGTAGTTTCTCTTGACACGCGCCGTCATCCCACATTTATCCCACATTTTTCGCCGGAAGCGCAGATCGTAGCGCCGCGTCTATCTTATCGGCCGCCTCTTCCTGCATCGTGGGCGTGACGTGGCTATACATGTCCATCGTGATTGCGATCGTGCTGTGCCCAAGACGTTCGCTCGCGACCTTCGGATGCACACCCTGCGATAGCATGAGCGTGGCCGCTGTGTGCCGCAGAACGTGGGGACCCATGTCTTCGAACCCGGCGCCTGTCACGAGCTTGCGGAATGATGACGTGAACCCGCTCGGATCTCGTGGAGAGCCGTCGTGATTTGCGAAGACGACGTCCTGGTCTTTGTAACCGGCACCCAAGCCCAACCGAATCGCATTCTGCTCTGCCTTGTAGCCTCGGAGCGCATCGACCAGGTCGCGGCCGATTGGCAGCGTTCTCGCGCGGCCGTTCTTTGGTGCCTTGAACTGGATGCCGTGCGCTTTGGTTTGTTCGAGTGCAGAGCGGACGACAATCGAACGTGTCTCGAGGTCGATGTCCTTCCAACGCAGTGCGAGGACCTCACCACGGCGCAAACCGCAGTGGAGCATTAAGAGAATCGGAACGTAGATCGTAGAGGATTGCGCTGCCAGCAGCAGTTTGGTGTATTCTGCTTGATCGAGGCATCGGATCTCTTTGCGCGCTCCGCTCGGAGGTCGAAGCCCATCGGCTACGTTGCGTGAGACTACCTCGTCCTTGACCGCGATCTCGAGCGCCTTGTGAAGGACGTTGTGATGTTGGAGGACCGTCTTGGCTGACAGGCCGCCCTTCTCATGATCGAGCCTTCCGCTCTCCCGCCAGCGCGCGTACTGCTCACGAATATCCTTCGGTCGCAGTTGGTGCAAGTTCACACTTCCGAACGCAGGGATGAGGTGCTTCTCGACGATGCCCTCATACCGCTCGAAGGTGCGATTTGCTACCTTGATCTTGGCGTAGGATCGCAGCCAGTGGCGGAGATAGTCTTCAACCGACTGACTATCTGATCTGCGCGCACCAGTGTCGACCTCGGACAGAATGCGACGCATCTCCTTAGTCGCCTCGCGCTTGTTGGTCGCGATGATGCTGACGGACTTCTGCTTTCGCTTGCCGTCAGGGTGCTTGCCGTCATCATAGACGACTTCCCATTTACCCGACAGCCGTTTTCTAACGTAGCCCTTCATTGCGATTCGGCTTCATTGTCTTCGATGGGCAGACCGTCCAGCTCACGGGCCGCACGATCTGTTTCGTATTGCAAGTCCTTCAACAGCTCAGCCCGCTCATCGCTTTTCTCTGCTTCGTGTAGCTCGTCTGCGAATTGTTTGACATCAGACGGGTAGTCGGATGGCAACTTCATTCCAAGCAGATACATGTCGTGTGTCAGACCGCTCCAAGAATCATAGAGCTGCGTGAGCACCTTTCGCCGAATTGCACGTTCTCGATCACTTGTTGCTTCTTTCGTCCAATCTAAGCCGCCAGCCGATGCGGCCCGAACGATGTTCACTGCTTCGGCCAATGGATCAGATGACGGACGTCTCTGCGGTTGAGTATTGGCGGCGTGCTTATCGTCGCAAAGGTACGCGGGGCAATCGTCCCCAGTCCAGCCTAGAAGTTCTAGCATGTAACCGTACAACACCCTGACCGTGTCCGGGTCTTTGTCTGCTTTGTCTCCCAGGCCCAAGGCCCACCACGCGCGCATGAGCTCTCTCTTTGGCAACCTCACTCCATTTTCAACGAGGCTCGAGAGCTTAGCTAGTATGCGCTCTATTCGAGAGAGCCGCACCTTCTCGCGTTCTATGTCCCACCGCGTTCCGGTGCGTTTGCGCCGCAAGTCTTTGAGGAGATCATTCTGCAACTTCACGTAGTGACCTGAGGGTTTCTTCGTTGCTGTTTGTATCATGTTCCGTCCCTCTCACGCGGCTGTTGCGCCGCAGCTTTTTTGTTTGGTTCTGAATTAGGTTTCTGCCGAGCCCAATTTGGCAACGGCCTTGGCGAGGTCGCTACCACGCGCTTGCCATTCCTGGTAGTGCTTCAGCCGTCGCCGCACAGCGCAGGCGCGACACCAGGTAGGCCCTGAGCCAGACTTGGACCGACGAAAGAGCGGCGCTCCACAGGCACAATTCTCGCCGGTTGGCTGCGGTTCGTACGGCTTGCGCTTGCTCATGCTGCCCTGCCAACGCGAGCGAACACCCTCGCCACCTGAACCTTGTTCCATTGGCGCTGCCGGCGAGTGACGTACCCTCGAGCGTTAAGCTCTGCCGCGATCTGCGCGTTGCTCTTGCCAGCCTCTCGCAGCTCAACGATCAGAGGTGACACGTGCTCGTATGCGGCGTGAGCGCGCTTCTGTGCGGCCTGCGACCCAAGCAGCCGGCCAGCCTTGGCAGCATCCGGTTGTAGGTTCGTCGGCGTACCGAAACGGCGACCCTGGCGCTTTGCTGCTTCCATAGCCGCCCGCGTGCGAGCCGAGATGCGCAGAGACTCGTCTTCGTTGACGGCCGCTATGACGTCGATCGTCAGACTGTTGGCGTTGGGCATGTCGCAACAAGTGAACTGTACGCCTGCCCGCTTGAGCAACTGCGTCACGTAGACGCTGCGAGCAAGCCTGTCGAGCCTAGCGATCACGAGCGTCGCGTTGGCTGCCTTAGCGTGGGCGATCGCCTTCTGCAACTCCGGCCTATTCTGCAGGTTGTCTTTCCACGCGCTCTCGGCTTCCGTGTAGGACCCGATAATCGAACGACCCTCACGTTGGGTGTAAGCCTCGACGTCGTGGCGCTGCGCATCGAGCCCTAGTCCAGATCGCTCCTGCTTGGCGGTCGAAACCCTATAGTACGCAACCAGCTTCTTGCCCATAACAAACCTCCGAAGGCACCTTCGCTGCTTTGTTTCGCCCATGGCCCGGTACACTCCTACATAAATACAGATTAGCGTTACCACACCGTTACCTGGTTATGTGCCTAGTCCTGTCGAACGCCTGCGCATGGCTGAGAAACGCAAAGACAGGCCCTCTGTGGCCCGTTTGAACCTCGTCGTGGACCTGGAGAGCGCCGCAAGGGTGAACGAGGCTAAGGCGGGCCTCCAGCGCAAGGGCGTGTTTGTAAGTCAGAGCGCGATCTACGAGGTCGGCGCCCTCGAGCTGCTCAAGCGGTCCGATCTAGCGGACGTGCTGCGTCGCCATGGTGCAAAGGCGCGCCGGGACTAAGAGAATACCGCACTTCCGGCCTGCGGATACTTTCACGCGCGAGGCGCCAATTCAGAGGCGGGCTCGGGCTGGAAGAGTTTTAATTTCTCCGCCTTCCCCGTTTCTAGTGAGGAGCAAAAGCAATGCCAGAACTTGACCGTACACAACTCGAGCTTTTGGTGCATGAGTTCCTGAACCAATACTTATGCATTCTTCTGAGAGAGGATTTCAGGAGCGAGCACTTTGAGATCGAGGACTATACCGTGGGCCCACCCGGCGATACGAACCTACGCTTTGAGCTTCGCGCTTTCGGAGGAGCTGAGGTGAAGATCACGGGGATCGCGCAATGGACACATCTATTAGACACAGGAAGCGACGTACCTGATATCCTTTCGGTCGACATTAAAGTAGGGCCCAAGCATATTCCGCCTTCGCTTTCTGTGGATCCCCATTACGGAAAGCATCACGGTCCAAGTCCATTCTTGAGGTAGGCAACGTAGCCGGACTCGAGCGCCGCACGCCGAGCCTCCACATCAAGGACCATCTTATCGGCGGTATTGGGTGTGACCCAGCCATGTTTGATGCAGTCGGAGAGGTTCATGGTTCATTCTTCAACGTCCCGTTCAGTTTTCCCGGCGACGAGAACTTCCCACCCGTATGCGAAGTAAGAGCGGCGCTATTGACGACGATCGCGCGCAAGGCTTAGGCTGAGAGCAGCCTTATGTCATTCCCGTCTCGATTGCGCTTAGGCGGGCCTAGCGAACCGGCGCGACAGTACCCGGATGCCAAGTGCGCGTATGCAGCAAACGCCGTTGTAAAAACGAATCGCGCCCTACCGAATGCGCGGCTGGGGCAACGACCTCCCCGGTCTCGACACCGTGATCATCTGCAACCGAACCGGATGCTCTCCGAACGGCTTGGCAACGATCCGATATGAGAATGCAAGCGTCGAACGGCCGGCCCTATTTTCGTGGACTTCAAATCCGGCTGCAGTCTTATTGACAACGTAAAGCCCGTTGCTGTCTCCCTCGGGCGTGATCAAGACCATGTACGTCGCTTGATGGTCCATGGTATTAGCAAACGCGGGGTCGATGCGCACGTACGTCCGACCGCCGACGAGTTGAGCCTGCCCGAAGTCTTCAACAGTCGGAAGGCTTTCTTGCGGCGTAAACAGTTGGACGCGCTTCTCGCCAGATGATGCCGTGGCCACGCACCCGGGCATGCACGAGCCGCTGGTGCGAAGCAGGCCCGTGATGTTAACGTTTCCGTTATCGAAAACCTGGAACTGTGGAACCCCGAAAGGAATAAAGCGGCATGGATTTGGTCCGCCGCTGCCACACGCGGCAATCAATTCGGAGCCACTGCTGTTGACGCTCAGCGCGGGATTAAGAGTTGAGCCATTATCTGCCCCGCCCGACACCTGTGCGCCGATGAAATTGGAGGACACCGCCTGGACGCCAATCCCGTTTGTGGATTGGCCATAGACGCCCTGGTTTGTGATTCCGCTCGTCGATCTATCGATGCCGGCCACGCCGGCGTGAAAGCTGGACGCGATGCCGGACCCAATGACGCCCTGTACAGCATCGGAAATATTCGAAACTCCCTGCACCCCGACGGAATTGCTCGAGACTCCCTGCACGCCGGTGCCGCTTGTAGACTGGCCAGCTACGCCTGCACCGCGAGCGGATAAGCCACGCACGCCTGCATTGTAGATTCCAGAAGTGCTAATGTCATTGCCGATGAGCCCCTCACGGCCTGTTGCTGGCGATGTACTATTATTTTTCGTGGAGCCGGCCAGACCGTTACCATTTACCGAGATACCTCGAATGCCTGGACCCGTGCCGTTGTTATCGTACTCGATGCATGGCAAAGAACTAATGCAGGTTGGATCGATAACACCGCCCGCGCTAGCAGGGTGTGGTCTCTGCGCGCCGATGATGAGAACGGAGATCAGACAAACGGGAATCGCGAACAAAAAAATCCGCAGTCGCTTTGTATTCATGTTGGCCTTCCTTTGCAAGTACCGCATTCGAAATGCTGCGAGCCCTGGCTTACTCTAAAGAGAGGTCCCGCTCAGAAAAGCATAGCACGGCCAACGTGGTTCCTACAGGGGGCCTCGGACCCACTGGCGCGGCGCACTCGTGTTCGAATTTGTGCCATGAATCCGCCCCTTTCTCGCTTCCGGGAACTCTCAACCCAATATAAACTAATTCCGGGTAGCTCTAGAATGTGAACCCTACCGTTGCCAGCTCACGGGCGTGCAACATGCAATATGTTAGGATCGAGTGTGTGAGAACAAGGTCATCATGATAGCCTGAAAGCGCCTGCGGTTTTCCGTTTTGCATGGTGAATGTCCGCATTTCGCCGACAAAACGCGTCGAACGCGGAGCATACTCGTTGTGAATCAGGGCCTCGTTTAGAAAGTCGAGCGCAACCGAACGGTTCACTACATTGGTGAGCCACCCGGGCTTGCCGTCATCGCCTCGGTACATGTTCGGGCAGTTGATCTCTTGCAAGTTCTCAATGACCGCTCGGCCCAGGCCGTTACGCTCGACAATCACCTTGGCACCATTGTATCGCTCGGCGTAGGCCTTTATCATATTGGCAAGCTCTTTGGTGCCGACGCGACCGCGGAACTCAAGCACATCATTGCGCGACTGTTTATCGCGGATTGCTATTGTCGAGTAGTCAGTGTTTTTCCCCACATCCAAACCCTGCGCGACATCTGATGCGAGGAAGTAGTCGTGCTTTGGAATTTCGTTCTCCCAGATCCACACCTCATCGCTGTGTTCTTTGCGGATCGGTTCGTCACAGCACTTCCGCATGAACTTGTCGAGCAGATCCGGCGGAAAGTATGGGCGGCCGCTGGTTAGGAAACAGCTGGTGTCATCCTCGGGGTACTCTTGAAAGAAAATGTCCTTGTATCGAATGCGTCCGCTGCGTCGCCACGCCCACTGACCAGCAGAGAGCACGATGCCCTTATGTGCTAGCCGCTGCGCAAGGTCTTGCTCTTCGCTCGCGAACTGGTCACCCTGACCGCTTGCAACCTGCGCGAGTATCTCGTGGGCCAACTCTTCGCTGACCGACAAGCTGTACTCGGGATTCCGAAACCACTCGAAGAAAATCGCCCACCAGGGCTGGCCTGGCCGCTCTTTAGCTTCTTGGTAAACGTCGTAGAACTTACCGCCGATTCCATTTGGCGTAGACTCTAGTGTGACATCATTCTCGGCGTGGACCGTTGGCATCATACCGGCCCAAAACTCATCAATATACGTCTGTTCGAATTTCGCAAACTCGGAGATCCACAGTCGTTGATGGGTTCTACCAGCGCCGGAAATTCTAGAGTCACCGCTCATACAATAGAATTTGCTAAACAGCTCGGGGAAATCAAGCTCGCTTGCGTTCGGTGTCTTCCGATCGGCGATGAAAGCCGGCTTGCCCTCAATGAGCAGTTCTGGGCGGCACAAACTTGCATACATCGTGAGCGCGGTGTTGCCGAATAAAGCTTCGGCATCTTCCTGTGTTGGAGCAACCAAGGCTGACACGTAGTTGGGAAGTGTGCCGCTCAAATAAAGCGCCTGCGCTGCCTCGACCGTGCTACCGCCCCACTGCCGACTTTTCAAAAGCACGTGGTAAGAGCCAAGGCCGCGTCGCGCATTTTCGAGCTGGTTAGCCCGCTTCATCGCGATGTACTGGACCTGCATCGGATTCCACACAAACGGCACCAGGCCACCGTTCTTATTGCGGATGAGCATCAGCGCACAGAACTTCTCGAACGTTAGGCGTTCAGGCATTGAGTCGGCTCCGAACGGTCCCGGGCTCCGGCGGTCTGCTGCGACGATCTAAGTCGTCCTTCGTAAACAGCCTATTTGTGCGGCCCTTTCCGTAGAACACTAACTTGTTGACGGGGCGGCGCCAGCTTACATGGTTTTGCATGAGGAGCCGAATCTCAAAGATTTCGCCGAAAACATCGGCTTCGACAGGAAAGGCTAAGTCATCATCGGAGGGTTCCTCCACCGGCACCAAGGACGGAATGTCCGGCTTTCTTATGATGCTGCCATCTGGGAGGAGAACCTCGTAAACCCGATGGGTCTCGCAGCCGTACTCATCGCAGATTTTCACAGAAAACAAATCTTGTTCGGTGAACAGATTTTGTTCGGTCATGCTTTTCCTCCGTTGTCGCCGGGTGGGAGTGCTAATCGTTCATCTTCTGGCTTCATCGCCTCGACGATTCGCTCCACTCCGCCCGCGGGCAATTTTCCAACGATCCCCTGCAAAATCAATTGACGTCGCTCGAGGACGTTGACGTTGACGTTTGAATCAATTTGTAGGCGTTCGGCCTTGCCGTACGACTCGGCGAAGCGGCGCTCCAAAAGCCACGCTGGTTGAGTCCACTGACCCTTGCCGCGTTTTTCCATCAGCTCTAAAGCGTGTTCAACCGCGTAGGCCTCAGCTTGGGCACACTTTAGCGCAAAATCTGGCTTTTGCTCCAGCCAATCATGAAAGGTTCGCTCGCCGATGCCCGCACGTGCGGCCGCATATTTTCGCGGCATAGCCTTTCGCAAGCCCTCGACTATTTTGGCCACAACCGCCGCGCTGAATTTGCTCTTTCGACTCACTGCTGTTCCTCATTATTCATTGCGGCCGCCCGTTGCCGTGTGGATGGAAGCGATCAAACAGCACGCTGTTGGCGAATCTGCAACCGACGCACACACCAAGGGCCTGACCTAAGCTATACGCCACGACTGTCACCAGGCCGGACGTGGTAGCGATCGCGCGCATGGCGAAACTGTAAACGCCCGCCACGAGCAGCACGCTACTAAAAAGCAGCGCATCAGGGTAGCGGACCTTCGTGCCAGTGTTCGCGACGCGCGATTGAATAGAGTTGGCCGCACCGAAGGTGAATCCGAGTGTGAACAGCAGGATAAGCGTTACCATCGACGCTTCCGGGCCATCCGGGACTTCAGTCGGCGACGTTCGCCGGATCCGACGAAAAACTCGTGACGGCGCAACGCCTTAAAAGTACCCGCGTGTTCTGTGGCCTTGCGAAAAAGCTTGATGGCAGTATCGATGCCGATGGATGGGTCGACCCTAATCATCGCTCGGTCCTGTGGTACTAAGCAAACGCTCAAGAGCGGCCTTGCCCGTATAGATTTTTCTCCCGAGTCTCACCGAAGGCAACTTGTTGGCCTTGAGCTGCGCATAGATCGTCGGGAGCGACAGCCCGAAGAAGTCGGCCAACTCTTCCGGCGTGAGGATGTCGCCGTAGTCGTCGAGACGCTTCATAACGGCGCCTCCCCGTGCATCCCCCCCTTTTGAACCGAAACATCCGAAACATCCCCGTGAATAGTAGCTTCGAGGTCATTTTCAGAGCGGAACAAAGGCGAAACAAAGTCGAAACGTTTCGGTTCATCGCTGTTTCGGTTCAAAGCTGTTTCGTTTAGTGTTTCGAGTTCGTTTCGTTCCGAAATTGGGTCACAAGGTCCGATGGAATCTAAGTTGTTTCCCATGTTTCGGTCTGTAGGGGGGGTATGAGAGTGATAGCGTGCCCAGAGGTCGGTAAATTGGTCACGCTCGTAACCCTTAAGGGTCTTATCACCAAACCGAACCTGGTGCGGTTTCACCGTGTAGCATCTCAGCAGGCGCGACAAGGTGTTTGCCGTGAGGGGCTTCCCTCTAGAGAATTCAGCCCAATCGCTCTCCTCAATCCCATTCAAGCCAGCTACGAGGTCCGCCGACGGTAGACGATCCGTTGCCGTCCCCTCAGTCGCATCGAAGACGCGCTGGATGTCAGCCAACAGGCGCACGCCGATTGATTGATCCTCGGCCGTCGCGCCCGTGTGCAGGCAGACAGCAGCCTTGCGGGCTTTCTTGGGCCATTCTCCACCAATGACGTCGGCGATCGCAAGGAGCGGCTCCCAACAATCAAACGCACGATCAGAGATTTCATCCAGGGGGGCCGGGTCAGCGTGCTCTAGCTTTTGGATATGCGCGGCCGCCCACTTACTCGCACACTCTCGCAGTTCAGCAGCAGCCGGTTCGACCTTTCGCCGGTGGAGGCGATTAACAACTTCATCCTTGTTCTTGCGCTGCAGCCGGATGGGTATGCTCCGGTCGCTTACCGTATCTGGAAGACTTCCAATTCCGGCTATCGCTTTCGCACAGAAGACCTTGAAGCGACGAGTCTCGATCTTCTCGCCTTTGCCAACGCATAAGGGCACCGTAAGCCCTTTGCGGTGGCCCGCATTGAGTAGGCCGATCAGGGCCTGCGCGCGTTCCTTATCTCCCTTGAAAGTCGTGTCGGATTCATCGAGCAAGAGTGTTGGTCGTTTTGCCTCGATCTCTCTATAGACGACAGCCGGCGTTGGACTCACGGCGAGCCAAGGCTCTTTGACAACTAGATCCAGCACTTCCAACAGTCGTGTCTTGCCGCTTTGCTTCTCGGCTGAGGTCACGGATAGGTATGGCGTCGCCTCGGCCGCATCAAAGGTGTGAGTGTGGACGATCCATAGAGCAATGGCCGCGCATTGATCTGCGTCGACCACGACATACATTCCCACGAACGCCATCAGATCACGGAGCAGGTCCGCACCATCTATGTCGCTCATGCTGACCGCCTTGGCAGCCGTGCGAAAACTCGTTTGCACCACAATTCCGCTGAGGCTTGGTCATCGCGAGATGGCGCAGCACCGCGATCTTCTCGCGCCAACCAATTCGCTTTGGTTTTTTCGCAGACCATCAACTGCAGTATATCGTCGCGTACTTCACCCAAGGCCTTGAGGTGAAGTTGCTTCATGTAAGCTAATGCACGATGCCAGCGCAAGTCGGCGGAAGGGACACCCAGCCACTCCAGCCACGTCGGTGCGAGTTGATGAATGCGGCGACGGAAATCCCGCGCGCTGATGCGGTTACTTTCTTGTTGTTGAGAAATCAAGTGAATCTACCTCGCGGCTCTTAAAGCCGCTGTTTAGAACGCGCCTCGACTGCGCAAGCAATCGGGCGCGCGCTTCAGAGAAAGCCACGACCACCGCTCCATCGGCGTGAGCATTTTCGTAGTCTCTCAGCGCCTGACGTGCGATGTCGTTGTCTTCAAACTTCCAACAGACTTTGTGCGATGATAGTGCATCGCATGATAATAGGCGGCCGCCTTGAGCGTTGATGAATGCGGCTAAGTCCAAGTTTTGCACCTGGAGTGTGGGCATGGTTTACCTCAGAGAAAAATCAAAGCGCGACGCCCGGATAGAACGGCCAAGCGTCGCGCAGCGATGGCCCGAACTGCAAGCACATCGCGTGGGCATTGCGGCGAGGAGACGCCGCGCCGGAAGCCGGGCGCGTGCCAAACTCACGCGCTCAGGCGAATGTCGGAAAATTTGGGCCCGTGCACGCCGATGCGGGCCCCGTGAGTCCCAGGCGATCACCCAAGCTGGGACTTCATTCACCGCGGCACGCGGACGGTTGGCACCGGGTGAAAGTTGATTGACGAGTTACTTCTTAGCAGCCTTACGCGCGCGCTCGGCCACGACGCTCGGATGCTCGTGCGCCGAGAAAATGAACCCGGATCTGACACGATCCAACTCGCTCTGACCTGAGGACTTCTGCGCCGCCTTTTTGGCGATGTGATCTCTCTCAGCGAGAATGGCCCGGCCCTTGGCGATCGCAGCCTTTTCAGCCTGAAGTGGTTCGTTTAGGCGCATCGACTTTTGCGCGGGCGTTTCCTTGGCACGAATGATGCTAAGCATTGAGAGATCGTGCTTCCCGTACGCGGCTTTTTCACTCGCGGATGTAGCCTCCTCAGCGTTTTGTGCGCCATCATCATCTTCTTGCGATTGCCCGAGGTCTACCAAGAGTTTTTTCAACTTCGTGACGTGAGCGGCTTGCGCACCCGCGTGCGAGGCGAGCGCATTAAGCGAGTTTTTCGCCGCGATAATCGCTGATTTTAACTCGACGGCCGAGGCGCGACCTTTGATAGCCATGTTGAGGCGCCGACTATCCCTCTCGACGTTCTGCTCGTGTAAGATGCGTAAGATGCCGCTGTATTGATTAGACATGTGAAACCTCGGGGGGAGAAAGGCGTGTAGCGCCCGACGCGACGTTGGCCGCCTTGAAATCAGTGGCATGCGACTCGCGGTATTTTGTGAGTTGTGTGGTGACTGTATTTATCTGTTGGCTGAGAAAATCAAAGGCTGCTTCGGCGGCACGCCATTCGCGTACAATCTCCTTGCCTGCTTCGTCATGGTCGATGGCTCGTTGCTTGGCCGCATGAATGCGATCGAGGGCCGGCTGTACCATCTCCTCATATTTCCGCACACCCTCCACCAATTGGGCTTCCTCTTCGGGCGCCACGCAGGCGATCAGGTACTTTTCCCGCTCGGCAAGGCGTTCGTCATCGGCGATGAGCTGGGCCCGTCGCGCTTCGACTCTGGGGACCGCATCGTCGGTTTGATTGCGCGTCGCGTTGATTGCGCGAAGTTCTGCATCGCACTCGCGACGTTTTTCGCGAGTTTTCTCGAGCTCGCGCGCGCGAGGTCCGGGTTTTAGTATAAGCGACATCTTCTCTATTACTCCTTAAATGGCCGCGTCAACGTGCCAAAATCCGTTCCGAAAAGTTCTTCGAGCCGGTCGCGCGTGCTGCGCTTGCAATCGGCGCTACCTCGCTCGACTCGGCAGATTGTAGGGGTTGATGCGCCACAACGGCGAGCAACCTCGGCCTGGCTCATGCCAAATTCAACGCGCAGCATTTTGAGAACCGTCGTCGGACTAGATTTGGCCATTGGCCTTGCTCCTTTGAAGCATGAAGTTGCGCGCTCGCCGACGCGCCCGCCTCACAGTGTTTCTCGAGCAATGCCTGCGGTCGGCTATGTCCTCGATTTCGAGTCCGTCGAAGACGGTGGCCTGCCAGACTTCCTCGGCCTCGGGGTCGATCTTTCGTAGTTCGCGGAGCAGCGGACCGGCAGAGACTGCAATCTCGAGGCGTGTTGCGAACGCGGGGACGAAGTCAGTCGGTCGCTCAACGCTGAGGGCAATGCGCAACGGCCGAGGGTCCAGGTCCGAGGTATGCAGCGGCCAGACTTGCTCGGTTTTCTTCGGTTGACCGGCGGCTATCCGACTCGTCGCGGACCTTTCCATGGCCTATGTGGAGATAATACGCGAGTAGGAACCAAAATAAAAGCGGCGAAATATGGCGTATGGCAAAAATTAAGACTTTCCGCCACAAACCAGGAAGGCCGCCAGAGAGTCTGACCGAGGCTCAAGCCAGACGGTTCAGGGCATGGGTAGATGATACTCTCGGGGAGATGGGGATTGGATACAAGAGCTTGGCGCCCGAGGGGGACCAGTGGGTTAGGGATGCCATGCGAAAGAAAGGCGACCGAGCTAAGACCCTTACTCCTACCACGGCCCTAAGAATGGCCAGCCGTCTGATAGTCCAGATCGGGCGATCGAACCTGGCCGACAAGCGGAGGCGCGCGCGCGATGCGGCCGCCTTCGCCTGGGTTGAGTTCGGTCTTGGGAAGTACGTTGGGGTTCCCAATGATGGCACGGATCACGGGGTACTAGCGGCCGAGGCCTGCGAAGTGCTCCGCCCATTCCTGCGAGGTGGATCGCTCAGCAATGCGACGCTTAAGCTAACTCGGTTCTTCCGCAAGTCGGGAGTCGAGTGCCCGACCAAAATATGCCTGATGAACCGGCGGCGGCATCTAAAGACCTACGGGCCGCTTCTAAAAGCCAACGCCACGCTGGGCTTCGCTCGTGCATCGGATGCCGTGGTTCCCGTCAACGGGAAATAAAATCGCGACAAGGCGTGCATCCCACGCATCATCCCACGAATTCGAAAAACTTTGTCCGTTATTCCATCTAGTCGGCCAAAAGAAACGGCCCGCGGAGTTAACTACATCGGGCTTCTTTGAGACACTTTGATTTAGCTTAGTAATAGGCGCTCGCATTCTAAGTCCGGCGCGTCTGCCAATTCCGCCACATGCCCACGTTCATCGCCAAGTTCGCAACGAACCTGTGTCGGGTTTCGCTAGGCGCTTTGCCAATTCCGTCGCCGGCCAAGCGTGAGTGCGAAGATCAGCGTTCCTACGAGTGCGACAGCTGCTGCGGCGAAGAACGTCAGATGCGGCGAAAAATGCCACAGCAGACCGCCCACAACCGAGGCTGGGAACACAACGAGACCGCGCGTGAAATAGTATGCTCCGATGTCAACGCTCTTCCGTTGGGTGCGCGCAAGGTCAACGAGAAGGGCTTTACGCGGCGGCTCACCTATCTCGCGCACTCCCATGCAGATGAAGGCGACGACGAGCATCAGCGAGGTGGTGGACAACCCAAGTATGAGCGGAAAGATCGCGAAGAAAGAATAGGTGAGCGTTACCCATGGCTCTCTCGAGTGGATATCCGCACTGCGGGCCACTGGCAAGTAAACCGCAATTGATGTGAGCATCGCAAGACCGACGAGCATACCGAACGTAGCGGCCGAGACGCCAACAACCTGTGTCGCATACAGCACGATGAATACTTCGCCAATTCCCTGACCGAAGCGCACGACGCTGTCCGCAAGCAGCAGCTGCTTGAGCCGCGGATCGAGCCGGGTGACGTCATTAACGCATTCCGAAAGCGAAAGCGGCGTGACTGGGTGGAAGCGGTACCATAGCAGTTGGATAAAAACAGCAATTATGCCTAAACCGATGCCGATGAGAATTGCGATGCGCATCCCGGTAAGCAATCCAAAAGAACCGATGAGCAGGCCTCCGATGACTGGCGCAACGATGATCGGAATGCGCCTGACAATCGATTGGTAAGCGAACGCAACGCTGCGTTCGCCCTTGCGCAGTGCGTCACCGACAATTGAAAACGTCGCCGGCAGCGAAAAGCTTTGCCATGCCATAACGAGCGGCAACGCTACGAGCAGCACCCACCAGCGAGTCGCGAGGGCAAAGGCGATATAGCCTGCGAGGGCCAGCACGTTAAAGGTGAGCAGCGAGTTCTTCGGACCTAAACGCGCAGTGAGTACGCCGCCGGGAAACTGATAGACGGCGTCGAGCAGGTCCTTAAGCGTGCCGAATGCTGAAACCGCCAGCACGGAGCCGCCCAGAGCCATAAGATAATTGGGGACAAAACGGGACCATAGCTCCTCGCCCGATGCGATGCAGAAAATCGCCGCGAGGAGTACGGTCAGATTTCTTCGATGGAACCTTGTGCCGGTCGAGTCGAGCACCGCGCCTTAGCTCGCGGAGATCTTACAAAACTCGTAGAGCGAATCGTAGAGCGGGAATTCAACTTCGAGCAGCGCATAATCGTCTGCGTAACGCGAGCCCCATTGCGCGTGAAAGCCCGACGCGATCGCGTAGAGGCCCGCAGACTCGGGAGTGAGGGCTCGGTTGTCGGTATCAGCACCTCGTACAATCTCGGCTATGCGAGCAAGCGCAGGATCTGTCAGATCATATTTCTTAAGGAAGGCGTCGAAGGAGCAGAGATCGGCGTGATGACCGAGTTCGACACCCGGGATGTCGAAAGGCAGCGCGCCTTTGTTTTCAGCAATCCGCAAGACTTCATCGCGGTGAACGTAGAGAATCTCCGCATTTGGGTTGATGAATCTCTTGATGAGCCACGCGCACGCGATGCGATCGACCTTGGCGTGCTCGCGCGTTACGAAGCTACTTTTGGAGTCTTTCATTGAACCTCACGATTCGCAAGACTGGCTTGCCGTTCAGATTCTCGAGAGGTAAATACAAGAGGTGGGAGCGTGGATCGACGGCTATCGTGTGAGCTGCCGGCCCCACATAGGTATCGGAGAGAGGCTGAAGCGTGCCTCCAGTTGCCGAAAATGTTGTGAGATGCCCGCTTTCGCAGGCGACATATAAGATTTTCCGACCAGCGTCGAACGCGAGCACGTCAGGTGAGTCCCCAACCGGTAGGACCTGCAGCTGTTTTTTCGTGTCGAGATCAAAGTTGACGAGCTTGGCGTTGTCTTCGCAGGCGATGTAGGCTCGGCGCTCTATGTCGTGGATAAAAATGCCATGGCTTCCTTGGCAGCCGGCCAATCGGTAGCGATGTTGTATTGCGAGCGTTGAAGGGTCAATCTCAACGAGTTCATTGTTAGTCTGATCTGCAGTGAACACGTGAGTTGAAACGGGGTCGTACTGAGAGTTGCCGACGTCGCCTTCGATTGGGATCGTCCCGATGCGCTCGTTGCTCTTCGTGTCGATGACCGTAACCGTTCTCCCATGCTCATCCGAGACAAAGATACGATGGGTTCCCGGAGCGTACGCGATGCCATCCGGATAAACTCCGCCGGGTGCGCGAGCCGTGATGGTGAGGGTGCTCTCGTCAATGACAGCGACTTCATTTGTGCCGGTTGCCGAGGCATAGACTCGGCGAAGTTCAGGGACAACGAGAATTCCGTGAACCCGCGCTAGATTTGGAACGGTCGCGATAGCCCGCTGTCGGGCAATGTTGAACACGACGACCTGAGCGTCACCCAAGTGGGCGATGAATAGTAAATTTCGCGCTGAGTCAATTGACTGATAATCAAAGCGCGTCGCGTTGCCTGGGAGCGTAATATCGCGAACTATTGAAGGCCCGATAGGTTCGCCGCCCGCGGCAAGAGATAGCAAGGAAATGCAAGCGACTGCCAGGGCTCGCATGCCGTGGGTTCCCTTGCGCCCGAATTTCACGGTGGGGTGTAGCTCAAGTCGCTGGTTGCCGACGAACTTGAAGGAGGTTCCGCACAGAACCGTCAGGTGAGGCGAGCCGGGCGAGGAGATCGGCGGAATGCCATTCCTCGTCGTCTTCTACGACGCCGTGAAGGAGCATGGTGTCTCCGACTGCGTCAATCCAAATCGGCCGTTGCGATAGAATGGGGTCAGCCGCGATGGCATCCTTGAGTTTCTGGGTGGGGTCGAGCGCCACCGTGAGCGGGCCGGTAATTCGTCGGACCACTTTGCCGGCGGCGCGGCTCGCGACGCTTGCTGCTGCGCTCACCGCCCGCGCCGCCTTGCTGCCTTCACGCGCTGCAATGTTTTGAAGCGTTGTAAAGTTTCTGGCTGCGCGGCGGCTAAGTTCGCGTCGCGCTGGTTTTGGCGCAAGACAGTAACCGGAAACGAGGCCGAGTGCCGCCGCCGCGAGCAGACCCCAAGCGTGTCGTTGCGTCATGGCGTGCCTCGCCTTCTATTGATGAGAGATGTGCGTCGTGAGGGACTTGAACCCACAACCAACGGATTAAGAGTCCGCTGCTCTACCATTGAGCTAACGACGCGACGCTTAATTTTACGGGCTTTCCTCAAGTCGTACCTCCACACGTTCCCTGCAGCTTGGCAGCTATGCGCAGGAAAAGGCTAGAGACAACTTTGTCTGCGACCGTTCTTGCGGCAGGCCCAGGGTGCGGTCGGGCCTCTTAGGAACATAAGCAAAATTCATGGCAACGGAAAATCCGCCAATCGGGGTTCCCGCTTCTCACGCCGGCGCACCTCCGAGTCAAAAAAACGTTGCGCTCATCCTTGTGACGTCGACGGTCATGATCGGCATGATCATGGCAATCATCGACTCGACCATCGTCAATGTTGCGCTCGACAAGATGGCGGGAAATCTCGGCGCCTCGATCGACGAGGTCGCCTGGGTGGCGACCGGCTACATCCTGTCCAATGTCATCGTTATGCCGCTCAATGGCTGGCTGACGGCGGTCTTGGGCCGGCGTAATTTTTACGCGGCAAGCATTGCGATATTCACGCTGGCGTCGCTTCTGTGCGGAACGGCGACGAATGTCTGGGTGCTCGTCTTTTACCGGGTGCTGCAGGGCATAGGCGGCGGAGCGCTCATACCGACGGCCCAAGCGATTCTGTTTGAGTCGTACCCGCCGGATCGTCGCGGTCAGGCTATGGCGATGTTCGGTCTCGCGGCGATGGTGGGGCCCGCACTTGGTCCGCTCCTGGGCGGCTATCTGGTGCAGAACTATTCGTGGCCGCTGATCTTCTACATCAATATCCCGCTTGGGATATTGGGGTTCTTCATGACGCTGGCATTCATCCAAGACCCTCCGTACATTTCAAAGCCTGAGCGGGGGGCAGATTGGTTTGCGCTCAGCGCAATGATCGCTGGAATCGCATCACTGCAGTATGTGCTGGAGCGCGGTCAGCATGACGATTGGTTTAATTCACCGGTAGTTATTGGTTTGACGGCTGCAGGCGTGACCGGGCTTGCGGTTTTCATTTATCGGGAGCTGCGGGATCCGCACCCGTTCGTCAACTTGCGCGTGTTCAAGTCGAGGCCATTTTCAGCCGGAAATGTGGTTGGTCTGGTAACCGGATTTGGGCTGTTCGGGCTTAATCTCATACTGCCACTGTTTACGCAGATCGTGCTCGGATTTGATGCGTGGCAAACGGGCTTGATCCTGTTGCCCGGTGCTCTCGCCACGGCGATTGGAATGCCGATAGCAGGTTATCTCGTCAATCGAATCGATCCAAGAATTTCGATAGCGTCTGGCTTGGTGTTGTCTGCGATTGCGTCGTGGTGGATGGGATCGTTCAGTCAGGATGCAGGATACTGGGATATCTTCTGGCCCCGATCGCTGTCCGGTTTGGCACTTGGCTTCATTTTCGTTCCCATGTCTACGGTTATGCTGGCGGGCATCGACAGAAAAGATTTGGCGAATGCGACCGGTATCTCGACGCTTGTGCGGCAACTCGGGGGCAGCTTCGGCATCGCAATTCTCACGACGTTGCTCGTGTGGAAACAAAAATATGTATTTGCGGACCTGACGGCGGCCGTGACGCAATCACACTATGCGGTGCACGAATTTATTGGGAAGGCGAGTACTCAGATGGATGCGATACGACAGCTCGCCGGAATGCTGCAAAGAGATGTGAATTTAATCGCGTTCAATTTCCTGTTCCGTCTCTCGGGGATCGTGTTTTTGGCATCATTGCCGTTCGTGTGGTTGCTGCCCAATGTGAAGGGCGGTCAGAAATCAGAAGTAGCGGCGTTAGATTAGCGCTGTTGGCGCGTGCGCGCGTATATTGCGGCACCGAGATAGCCGCCAACGAACCCGAACGCGACGTCGACCGCGTTCCAGATAAGGCCTTCGTGGGATCCGACAATGGCTTGAACGATCTCAATCACAAGGCTGTATATTCCAACCGCAGCGGCAACGAAGAGTGTTGCCTTGCGGTTATCCGACGCCTCCAGCGCCCGGCTCAATGGGTAACCAACGAGTGCGAATGCGACGACGCTGTATGATTTGCGCAACAAGATCTGAAGCGGGCCTGGCGGCGAGGTTAGATTGTAGACAACGTCGCTCGAGGCGAGAAAAAGAAACGCGATGGCGGCAACGATCGTCAGCGTCCACCACAGAGTTGCGTGACGCTTGACGATCTGATGACCTCCGATGATTGAATTAAAATTGAATGTGCCCCGCCCGAGAGTCGAACTCGGAACCACCCGGTTAAAAGCCGGATGCTCTACCATTGAGCTAACGGGGCGTGTCGCGCGCCTAGAGGGACTTGAACCCCCAACTTCCAGATTCGAAGTCTGGCGCTCTATCCAATTGAGCTATAGGCGCATGACGTTGGGGTGAATGACGGGTATCGAACCCGCGACCTCTGGCTTCACAGGCCAGCGCTCTAACCAGCTGAGCTACATTCACCGCGCGACTTTTGTGATTCTGCGATGGAAAAAAGCCAACCTTTGTTCCGCCTAGGCCATAACGAGATAAGATCGGAAAACGTCGCGCGCCCGGCGAGACTCGAACTCGCGACTAAAACCCGCTTAGAAGGCGGGTGCTCTATCCAGCTGAGCTACGGGCGCCTGAAACAAGTGTTTCGACTGACGATTGTAGTTAAACTGCTCAAATGTTCGTCGCCGGTGGCAGTTGACACACCGTACATCGCATTTCTCAATCTCGGCAAGCACTTTGCACCACCGCGCGTTACTGCTCTTTAATTTGCTGACCGTAGAAAGTTTCCGCCCTCGCACATGGTCGAACTCTAGCACGACTGGGTCAGATTCTCCACAGTCAACACACGGATGCTTCGAAAGATATTCAAGTACCATGTCCTGATTTCTGCGCCTGTACAGCACATCGTTCTTGGCGACGCGCAAGAGTTGCTTCGGCGCATCCACTCGCCGATAGTATTCCCGGTTGTAGATGCGCTCACAAGGTCGACAGTAAGAGGTCTTTTGAGACCCTCCACTTGTCCTAGGGCGAAAGAATGAGAGTAACTTTACCTGTTGGCATCGAGGGCAGAACTTCAAAACGTCGCCCTCAGAAACTCGCTGGTCCTCAAAGTAGCTTCGGGCGGACAGGGATCGAACCTGCGAACCTCTGCGTCCCAAACGCAGCGCTCTACCTGGCTGAGCTACCGCCCGATCCTTCCGAAGGAGCGAGATACTCTGAACCGTGTGACGCCGATGACAATTGGCGCAACGGATTTCGCACTTCGCTATTTCTTCCTCAATTCTTTCCCAACGTAAGCCTAGACCTACCATCACGGAAATATTGCCGAGTTTCTTCCCGCGAACATGGTCAAAGTCTAGGACGATACGATCCCTATTGCCACAGTCGGTACATGCTGCCCGCATCAAAATCTGCAAAACCCTTGTCTTGTTCTTAGTGACATAAAGTTTCCGATTCTTCTGGCGACGCTCGTAGTACTTAACTCGGTGCCGAAGGTAGTGATTGTGAGAATGCTGCCGCTGACACGATCGGCAGGATGAATTAAGGCGATGTTTCATCCTGCTCTTTCGTGCGTATTCTGAATAGTGCTTTACAAGTTTACAGGTGGAACATAGCTTCCTGAATATAAGCCAAAATGACAGTTGTTTAACCGCGTCGTTTCGGTCGCTCCGCCATAATTTGTGCATGTCATTAAATCACGCGGTGACGGACGATTGTCTAGCGAGGTTGTGAGAGTGACAACATATCCTTGGGCATTCGGTAAAGCACAAGCGCCTACAATTATTGACCAAGCAAGCCGAGTTTAGTTTGTAGCGAGCGAATGGCGCCGCCTCTATGCGAGACAGCGTGCTTAAGTCGCGTGTCCACTTGACCAAATGTTTGATGGTAGGGCTCGTACAAGAAGATAGGATCGTAGCCAAATCCGTTCGAGCCGAGTGCGCGCTCCGCGATAAATCCTTGTACTTCACCACGACCAATTACTGGTTCGTACCCTGATACCACGAGCGCGCATACAGAGACAAAGCGCGCGGCGCGGCTTTTTCCGGCGACAGCGCGTAAAATATTCTCGTTTCGTTCTGCAGGCGGTGCTCCGGCATAGGGTGTGCGAGCCGATCGCACGCCAGGTCCCCAGCCCAGCACCTCCACCTCTATCCCTGAATCGTCGGCGAGCGCCGGCCCGCCGATGAGTTCCGCTAATGCCGCTGCTTTGATCGTCGCATTCTCTTCATAGGTTTCGCCGGTCTCATCGACTTCCTGATAATCGCCGCTCACAGCGGTCACAGGAGGCAAGAACGAACCCCACAGCGCCACTATCTCGCGTAGTTTATCGCTGTTGCCCGTTGCGATCGTTATTGGCGTGCGCGGATCAAGACGAATCAGTCGCCAGTCACGCAGCCGCTGAAGCGCTCCGATGTGACTAGTCGTGTCGCAGGCGCAAGACTGCCATGAACGCCTCCTGTGGCAACTCCACGTTACCAACCTGCTTCATCCGCTTCTTCCCCTCTTTCTGTTTCTCGAGAAGCTTGCGTTTCCGGGTGATATCGCCACCATAACACTTCGCCAGCACGTTCTTGCGCATTGCCTTGACCGTCTCGCGCGCGACGATCTTGCCGCCGATCGCCGCTTGGATCGGCACATCGAACATTTGGCGCGGGATCACTTCGCGCAACCGCTCAGCCAGCAATCGGCCCCAGTGCGCAGCCTTATCCCGATGGATGATGAACGATAGCGCATCGACCGGCTCGGCGTTGAGGAGAATCTCCAGCTTAACGAGATCGCCAGGGCGAAACCCGATGACCTCATAGTCCATGCTTGCATAGCCCTTGGTGCGCGATTTCAGCTGGTCGAAGAAATCGATAATCACCTCCGCAAGCGGGATCTCGTAACTAAAGATGACCCGCTGGGGCGAGATGTAGTCCATGGAAATCATCGCACCGCGATGCGACTGGCACAAGTCCATGATCGTGCCGACGTATTCTGCCGGCGAAATGATCGAGCAGCGCACATAGGGCTCTTCGATGCTCGCAATGGTTTGCTGCGGCGGCAGATTTGCAGGATTGTCCACGATTACCGCCTCACCAGCCGTCGTATTCACATGATAGACAACCGACGGCGACGTTGCGATGAGTCCGAGTGCGTACTCCCGCTCTAGGCGCTCCTGCACGATCTCCATGTGCAGCAAGCCCAAAAATCCGCAGCGGAAGCCAAAGCCTAGCGCAATCGACGATTCCGGCTCGTACGAGAGCGAAGCGTCGTTGAGCTTGAGCTTCTCGAGCGCATCACGCAGATCGCTGTACTCTGTGCCCTCGTTCGCATACAATCCGCAATAGACCATCGGCGTCACCCTGCGGTACCCAGGCAGTGGCATGTGCGCCGGATGATCCGGGTCGGTGAGCGTGTCGCCCACCGCAATTTCGGACAGCGACTTGATGTTTGCGATCACGTAGCCGACGTCGCCGATATCAAGTCTCTCCGTGGCTCGCATCTCGGGGCGAAACGTCCCTACCTCGAGAACTTCGAAAACCAAATCGCCAGCCATGGAACGAATTCGAGTGCCGGATCGCAGCGTGCCGTCAAAGACGCGCACGTACGCGATCACTCCGCGATACGCGTCGTAATGCGAGTCAAAAACAAGCGCGCGCAAGTGTTCCTCGCGACCCTTCGGGGGCGGAATCCGCGTCACGATCGCCTCGAGGATTTCCTCGATCCCGATGCCTTCCTTCGCCGACGCCTTGATCGCGTGGTCCCCTTCAATCAACAATGTGTCTTCCACGTCGCGTATGACCGACGCCGGATCGGCCGAGGGGAGGTCGATTTTGTTAATGACGGGGATGATCTCAAGCTTGGCTTCGCTCGCGAGATAAAAATTTGCAAGTGTCTGTGCCTCGATTCCCTGCGAGGCATCGATGACAAGCAGCGCTCCCTCACACGCCGATAGCGAGCGCGACACCTCGTATGAGAAATCAACGTGGCCCGGTGTGTCGATGAGATTGAGCTCGTACGTGTTACCATCGCGCGCCACGTACTCAAGCGTGATTGGGTGCGCCTTGATCGTGATCCCGCGCTCGCGCTCCAGATCCATGGAATCGAGCATCTGCGCTTGCATTTCACGCTGCTGGAGCGCACCGGTGCGCTCCAGCAACCGGTCCGAGAGCGTCGTCTTCCCGTGGTCGATGTGCGCGACAATGCAAAAGTTGCGAACGTGGGTATTGACGCGCTCAGATGGCGCACGATGAGACATGTCGCTAGAGTACGTGGAACTTCGGCGCGCAACCTGGAGGAACGTATCTAAAGATCAAACGGGATCTAAAGATCCGTTGCTACACGACACGCCAGGTTAGGGTGTGATCGCGACGACCTTGACACTCCCGGAGAGATATGGTGTCGGATCGATGGGTTTACCCCACAGCTCGAGCTGATAATGCACGTGCGGCCCCGTGGCGAAGCCGGTTGAACCGACCGTCGCAATTTGCTGGCCCTTCTTCACTACGTCGCCGCCGCTGACGAGGAGCCGGGAGTTGTGCGCGTACATGCTGTGCAACCCGTTGCCGTGGTCGATGATGATGCGATAACCGAAGCCGCCGTACCACCCAGCCTCGATGACTACGCCATTCGCCGTCGCGTAGACCGGCGCGCCGTAATCGTTGACAATATCAAGACCGGCGTGAAATCCGTAATCGGGATACGAGCGAAAACCAAAGCCAGACGAAATATACCCGAGCGTCGGCCAGATGGACGGGATCGCCGCCAGATATCGCTCGCGCGCAAGCTCAGCCGCAATTTTCGCCATGGCCACCGGACGAATGCCAGACTCAAGTGCGGCCGTTTGCTGCCCCGTCTCTTCGACCGCACTCGTCAGCGACGAGAGTTCCGCCGCTTCAGCTGCAAACCCCAGGCTGTCGAGCCCGGCGATCGAATGCAACCACAGCGACATTCTCCTCCACACCGACAATCGATTACTGGTTTGCGCGTTCTTGAAATCGATCTTCGACACGCCGACTTGCCGCGGCGCTCCTGTGGCAGCTTTGCGCGGCGCAGTCGCCACAGGTGCTTTGACCTTCGGAACGATGACGTGCGTCAGCCGGTGGATCTCATCATTGTCGCGCTGCAGTTTTCCAACTCGCTGCCACAATATGGTTGTCTGCTTGGAGAAGACCGACAACTCTTGACGTTGACGAGTTTCCAGCGCCTGCAGCGCGCGCATGCGCGCTTCAGCGGCACGAACGTCGGCGAGGTGCGACACGAGCAGCACCATGCAGACGATCGTCGCCGTAATTCCGGCGAGCGCGAGATGGCGATGCGAAAGTTCGAGTTTGTAAATCGATTCCGCGCGATGCGGCACGATCTTGATGAGCACGCGCCGATACGGGCAGAAAAGCCACGCCCCAAACTTGCGCAGCCGGCTCACAACCTCTGCCCTGTTAGACTGGCTGGCCGGCCTTTGCAAGCTCGATGGCCCGACGTTCTTCGTCACTCAGATCCTTGTCGCCAGAGAAGCTGCGGATCGCTTTTGCATAGGTCCTCACTTCCTCGCGCGAATAAATGCTCGAAACCAGGAAACCGTTGCCCCGTCCGTCGACGACGGCAAGGGCATACGAGAGCTCGGAGCCTACGTCGGGAAACGCGTTGAAGCGCACGAACCCGACTCGTTGTAGTGAGCGCGCCGCGTTTGCTTCAAGAGCGTCAACTCTGGCGCGCAAGGCGGCCGCATCCGAAGGATTGGTCGCCACTGATTTTCTGTCGCCCATAGAGCGTGCCGACGAGAATGCTCGGCGCGCAATAACCTGGTGATACACGAACACGATAACGATCGCGGCAACAAGCGACATGGCAAAGATCGGGGATGTCAGCGCGTTGCCCAGGCTTGCCAAGAAAGACGAGATCGCGTCGTTCATGGCGCTAGCCGCGCAGATTCGAATTGCAACTTCCCACTCCTCCCCGACGCTCGTCACACGACGGCTGGATGTCCCGACAATCGGATGGCAAAGTATTCCGCTACCCTGGAAAAACTGTTAACGCGGCGAGCAAGGGAGGCTCAGGCCAGAGTGTTCCGCGGCACTCGAAAGGTTCCGCATGCCGCTGCTACCTTCCGGTCCTGACGGGGTTAGCGGATTTTCGTTGCGCGGACTCTCGCCTTCAACGCCTCCCACATACGATCGTAACAATCGATCGCAGCACGAACTTCAAGTGCGGACATGCGTTCGCCCTTCTGACGTGGCGGAGAGGGAGGGATTCGAACCCTCGAGGCGGTTTAAGCGCCTACACGCTTTCCAGGCGTGCCTGTTCGACCGCTCCAGCACCTCTCCACGCTAATCGGACCTGAAGTTCGATGCTACAAAACCCGAGGCGAGCACATCCCAAACCGAAAGCGAAAAGCGTGGCGGAGAGGGTGGGATTCGAACCCACGAACGGGTTTTAGCCGTTACTCGCTTTCGAGGCGAGCGCGTTCAACCAGCTCTGCCACCTCTCCGCGGTTGATCTTTAACGGACCAAAGGTCCGTTGCTACATTAGCTGTTGCTACATGAGCTGTTGCTACATGAGCTGTTGCTACAGTTCCTGATTGCGTTTGTCGCGGAAGAATGCGCGCAGCATCTGCGCCGCTTCTTCTTCTCTCACTCCTCTCACGATCTCAACCCGATGATTGAGGCGCGGATCGTCAGTCACGTTGTACACTGAACCAGTTCCGCCGCCTTTAGGGTCCGCGCACGCGTACACGATCCGGTCGATCCTCGCAGCGACGCAGGCGGCGGCGCACATGACGCAAGGCTCTTTCGTGACGTACAGCGTTGCGCCGGAGAGACGCCATCCACCTCGGCGCGCAGCAGCTTGGCGTAGGGCAACAATCTCAGCGTGCGCCATGGGGTCGTGGTTAGCTTCCTTCTGGTTGAAGCCAACCGCTGCAACCCCACCATTAACGACGACGACTGCCCCCACTGGAACGTCACCACGTTCCTGAGCGATCGCAGCGAGCGCGAGCGCTTTGCGCATGAACTCGTCATCGACCGATTGCGGAATTATCTCACCTCGCGCCCGAGTGGGCTCGAACCACCAACCTTCGGCTTCGGAGGCCGACACTCTATCCAATTGAGCTACGGGCGCACCGGTTGGGTCATGCCTCGGGCAAGAATCGAACTTGCGACCAAGGGCTTATGAGTCCCCTGCTCTACCGCTGAGCTACCGAGGCAAAAGCGTGGCCGTCTATGCTGCAGTCGATTTTTTCGACCGGACAAAGGCGGCCACCGTAATTCGCGCTCGGAGGGACTCGAACCCCCGACCTCCAGATTCGTAGTCTGGCATTCTAATCCAGCTGAACTACGAGCGCACATTTTCTTGTCGTGGC
>Ga0207416_1000683_pt1 | contig 53768 bp, 44 predicted proteins | sample PaiPotPPM11metaG_FD_184107 | JGI IMG/M metagenome (GOLD analysis project Ga0207416, IMG submission 184107) | Iron sulfur acid spring bacterial and archeal communities from Banff, Canada, to study Microbial Dark Matter (Phase II) - Paint Pots PPM... ... | reverse complement strand
CTGAAGGTAGCCGACATCGACAGCGGGCGGATGGTGCTTCACATCCAGCAAGGCAAGGGTGGTCGCGACCGAGATGTCCCCTTGAGCCCGAAGCTGTTGCACACCTTGCGCGAGTACTGGCGCTGGATGAAGCCGAGGACCTACCTCTTTCCGGGTATGGAGAACAACTGGCGGGCCGACGTGCCGATCACGACGAAGGTCGCCTGGACGGCTGTGACCGAAGCGGCTAAGACTGCTGGCATTACCAAGCGTGTTTCGCCGCACACGCTGCGGCACAGCTTCGCAACCCATCTGCTCGAAGCCGGTGCCGATCTCCGCACCATCCAGTTGCTGCTCGGACACGCCAAGCTGGCCGACACCACGGTCTATCTGCATTTGTCGCGCCGGCACCTGCAGGCTGTCGCCAGCCCGCTGGAGTCGCTTGCAGTATCGACATCAAGCGAAGTGAAGCATTCGAGGAGACGTGTGAAGGGATGAGTCGGCCCACTCTTGAGGTGGCCGACATCCTCCGTGCTTCCGGCAGCAGCTTCCTCGATCGTCATGGATCGCATCTCGCTTCCCAGCACCGCAAGGTGATGGACGCCATCGTCCGTTGCCGCACGGCTGCGCTCGGCGGCCATCGCGATCGATGCTCCGGCTGCGGACATCAGGTCATCTCTTATAACTCGTGCCGCAACCGGCACTGTCCCAAGTGCCAGGGCAACGCACGCGCCAGATGGCTGGCCGCGCGTTCCGCCGAGCTTTTGCCCGTGCCCTACTTCCACATCGTCTTCACGCTGCCCCACGAGCTGTCTGCCCTCGTTCTACAGAACAAGAGGCTGCTCTACGACCTGCTCTTCCGCACCAGTGCCGCCACGCTCCTTGAGGTTGCTCGGGAACCCCGGCACCTGGGAGCCAACATCGGATTGCTCAGCGTCCTGCATACCTGGGGACAGAACCTGCAGCACCATCCCCATGTCCACTGCGTGGTGCCGGGCGGTGGTCTCGCCCTGGACGGCTCCAGATGGGTCGCAGCCTCATCACGCTTCTTCCTGCCTGTCCGAGTTCTCAGCCGGGTCTTCCGCGGCAAGTTCACCGCGGAACTCAAGCAGCTTCTGATCCAGGACAAGCTGCAGCTTCATGGATCGCTCAAGGAACTTGCTGCGCCGGAACACTTCCAGCGTTTCCTGCGGCAGATCTTCTCCAAGGACTGGGTCGTCTACGCCAAGCCGCCGTTCGGCGGTGCCGAACACGTCCTCAACTACCTGGCCCGCTACACGCACCGCGTCGCCATCTCCAACCATCGCCTCGTCAGCTTCAACGACGGTCGCGTCTCCTTTCGATGGAAGGACTATGCAGCCGGCAGCAAGCAAAAGGTCATGACCGTCTCAGTCGACGAGTTTCTGCGACGCTTCCTCATCCACGTCCTGCCCAAGGGACTCGTTCGCATCCGCCACTTCGGCCTCTTCGCCAACCGTAAACGGTCCGCGTCGCTGTTGCGTTGCCGCTTCCTGCTCAAGGTCGCTGCGCCACCACCACAGCCTGCTCCAACAGCTCAGATCAAGTGTCCGCTCTGCTCAGAGACGATGCTCGTCGTCGAACGGATCACCAGTCACCAGCTGCTTTACCCGCTGCCAAGCTATGCACCACCCAAGCCCCGCCTCGATAGCTCCTGAGCCGACATGAACCAAACCATCCTCAACCCGGTCGCTCGAAGCCGTGCTCACGCACGCAACGCACCCTCACGCCTACCCGCACCGAAACAGCCCCAGAATCGCCCGGCTTCACCTACCGACCAGCCTCATCCTGTCGTCAGGTCTCAACACCCCTTGCGTTCGACGCCTCGCCGAGCACAAGGAAATACACCGCCGGAACCGGGATCGCCTATTCAAATCCCATAGCCTCGCACCGCATCCGCCGCGCCAGCGGCTTCCTTCAAACGGCCCTATCAAAACTGCCCCCAGAGACAGCCCGGCAACTCCCACCTCCGTGCACAGGGCAGCCCTGATAGGGTCCTAACGTTTTTCATTACTGATCCCTCGGAGAACCCGCCGACCGATTCCGGAGGATTGACTTGGCCTGATGGTGACGGCTGACGGCCCGAACGGGCACGAATCATTTGGACGACTGGCCGATCTCCCAAGACGACTACTGAGGCGGCACTCATGGGCAGATGCAACAAATCTATTCCCCCGGCTAAGGACACATTGCTAAGAGATCCAGCGGTATGTCCGGAGGAGAATTATACTTTCATCCGGGACAGATTCGTGTGCCTGTTGCGGGGCATCTCACTCGTTGAGATTAGGAGGATCGAATGGAACAATGGAGACTTGTCGAGAGCACTCAAGGCCTGAGAATGGAACCATCGGAACTTCGAGCCATGGGGGAAGAGGGATTCACCTGGGCGCACCTACTCTACGGGAAGCTGGGAAGCGTGGAGGTGGGCATCTTTTACTTCCCGTCGCGCTTTGACACCGCGGTTGATAACTTGATCATCGAGGAGCTCAGAACATTCGGACGCAACACCGGTGAATCGATCTCCGTGAATATCTGGGATCCCAGGGATTCTCATCTTCAGCAGGCGCTGGAACTCTTCGGATTGAAGACTGTTTCGGCTGTTGTGCTCGCGTCCGGTCTCAAGATTGCCGGCATTGAACCACGAGGGCCGGATAAGACTCCGCTCTATTCCATAATCTTTGACGATCCTGCACTGCTGTCCGATCCGAAGAACTTCCAACCTGCGGTCAACAGTGCGACCGACGTACTTACGCGGAGCAATCCCAAAGAGATCGCGGGCTACATCCGGACGCACAAGACGAAAGACATCCTGGGTGTGATCGGGAAGGTTGCGGCGGCACTGCGAGACGAGATTCTTCGCTGGAAGCCGAAGTTCGGTATTCCCGGTGGTGCTTCGGTGCAAGTGGGCTGAAGCGCAGGTAGGAGCTCCAATGACCGACCGCGAATTGGAAGAGATGGTAGGCAAGAACCTGGCCGAGGCGACCAGGTATCAGTTCGAGGGCGAGACCGCAACTGCGCTGCGGATGCTGGAAGAATTGGAGGGCCTCGCGCGCGCCGCCCACCACAAAAGTCTTCCGTTAATCCTCATTCAAAAGGCCGGATGGTTGCGCGAACTTGGCCGGACTGAAGAAGCCAAGGCCGCTCTCGGCGAAGCGGAGGCGCACTCCGACGAGCTGCCGGAGCTTATGCTGCCAAATCTGCGAATGGAGCAGGCGATCGTCGCCCGCCAGATGGGCGACCTGAAGCGGGCGGAGTCCCTGCTGGAAGAAGCGCGCAGCATGGCGGCGGGAAGCAAGATCGAGTTGTTCGTCATGTCGGACATTCTTGCGAATCTCTCCTCGGTCTATGCGGATGAGGGAAGGCTCGAGGATGCGCAAACCGCGTTGTTGACCGCACTGGAGTATGACGCGAAGACCGGTGATCCGCGGGCGCTTGCCAGCAATCTGAACATGCTGGGCCTGCTGTACGACGACGCTGGCGATCGCGAGTCGGCACGTGTGTACCTGACGCAGTCCAGGGATATCGCCACAGAGGCTGGACTGGCCAAAGAGGCATCGGATGCGACACACAATCTAGCCGCACTGCTCGACAAGCAGGGGAAGCCGGACGAAGCGAAGGCAGGCTTCCTGGAAGCGCTGGATGCCGCTGTGCGTGCGGGACGACGCCCGGAGATCGCAAGTGCCAAGACAAGCCTCGGGATCGTTGCCTCCCGGGAGGGCCGATATGAGGAAGCCCAGCGAATGTTCAGTGAGGCTCGCGATCTCCATGCCGAGTTAGGCGAAGCTGGGTTCTGCGTCAACGATCTCATCAATTTGTCGCAAAATGCGATCTACCTGAAGGATGCCGCCGCCTCGCTGCGTCACATCTCCGAGGCGCTCAACATCGCCGAGACGCGCGGCCTTGTGCAGCCGCTCTGGGCCATTCATTACTGCATGGCCAAGGCGCAGGCAGCGGTGCTGCAGAGTCAGCCCAATGCTGATCCAGCCGGCATTGACGATATCATGGCCAGTTACGTCAAAGCAGCCGATAGCATTGAACTCGTGCGTTCGGGTATTGGGCGTCCCGAAGAACGCCAGCAGTTACTCGTCGACAAAGAAGATGTCTACTCCCAGGGAATGATTCTGGGCGGCATACTCCGCCGGCCGGATTTTGCCTGGAGCTTTGCCGAACGGTCCAGGGGCCGTTCGTTTCTAGATTCGCTGGGAGAAGCCCGCCTGAGCCGGGAGATCAATAAGCATCCGCTTTCGGTGCGTCGCGACGAGTTGACAAAGAAGTTGCTGGAACTTCACGATGCCAGTGAGCCGGAGGTACAGGCGCTGACGGACCAGTTGCGTATGGTGCGAACCATGATCGCTGCGCAGCAGCCGGCTGTGGCAGCCGTCACCGAGACCGAGTTGCCGCGGATCGAAGACGTCTCCGCTCTGGTTCCCCCCGATTCGGCGATCATTGAATTCTTCGTCGGCCCGGGCAATTATGTGACGGCGTTCGTCATCAAGCAAAAGGGCATCGCAGCGATGAATACGTTGGACCTGGGCAAGTTTGACCTGCCGGGAACCGTCGAACAGTTCCGTGCCGAAGTGCAGTTTGGCGTAGCCGGCGTGCCGACCGGGGAACTGCTGTTTCAGATCCTCTTCCAGCCTGTCTGGAATGCGATCGAACCCGTCGGACGATTGTTCATCGTGCCCCATCGGTCGCTGCATTATGTACCTTTCGCAGCCCTCTGGTTCAAGAACACGGGAGAAGGACCTGAGCATCTATACCTCTGCCAACGCTTCGAAATGAGCATCGTCCCATCGGCTTCGTACTTTGTTCGGGCGTTCGCCGCACAACGATCCGAGGCCGACCCTGCTGTGTCTGTGGTCCTCGGAAACCCTACGCATGACCTGCCGGCCAGCGAGATTGAAGCACGCAGCATCGCAGACCTACTCGGAGTCCGCCCGTTCCTCGGCGACGACGCGGTACGTAGCCGGGTGCTCGGCCTGACAAAGCGGCAGGCTGTCATTCACATTGCATCCCACGGTGTCTACGAATCCCGCGATCCTCTACTGTCGGGAATCATCCTTGCCGATGGCCGGGTTTCGGTAGAGGATCTTCTGGATGCACATATCCCGGCAGACCTGCTTGTGCTCAGCGGCTGCCTGACCGGGATGTCCGCACAACAATCAGGGGACGAACTTACCGGCTTGGCGCGCACCGCCCTTGCGGCCGGCGCACCATCGGTTGTTACCACTCTATGGGAGGTCGGGGATGATCCAACGCGAGAATTCTTCCGGCGGATGTACCTTCACCTCAAGAAGGGACAAAACAAAGATGTTGCCCTCGGAGGCGCCCAGCGGTTGATGATCAATGACGACCAATATACAAGTCCTGCAAATTGGGCTCCGTTTATTCTCCTCGGCGATTTTAGATGACCGCCCGATATCCAACCTTCACCCACATGCACGAAACTTAGCGTGAGAATGAGTACTGTCTAGAAATTCTGAAAGACCGCATCGTCGCGGATCTTAATTCGGCGACCTCAGATCAATACTGATGAGTCGGCTTGGCGGAAGCGGCGATCCTGGATTGCGGCCACGAGTTCAGAGCAGGGATTGAGGGGACATCGTCGAAAATGGCCCTGCCGCGCATAGGATCGCGATACCTGTTTCGCTTTCGCTCTATCTTCGCTTACAATCAAGTTTGTGGCCAGAGATCTGTTGGTGTTCCAACCCGCAGCGCTGCGCAAAATCATCCACGTGGACATGGACGCGTTCTACGCCTCGGTCGAACAGCGTTCGATCCAGGACTTCGCGGGAGGCCTGTTGTAGTTGCCTGGAAGGGTAAGCGATCTGTCGTCTGCGCGGCTTCTTATGAAGCGAGGAATTTCGGAGTCCGATCGGCGATGCCTGCTGTCACAGCGGAGCGACTCTGTCCGCAGGCGGTCTTTGTTCCGCCCGACTTTGCTCGCTACAGGGCGGTGTCGCGGGCAGTAAGAGAGCTCTTCGAGCGCCATACAGACTTAATCGAACCTCTTTCGCTCGACGAAGCTTATCTTGACGTCACCGAGAACAAGACGAGCCTACCGACCGCAACAAAAGTTGCTATAGCGATCCGTCAGCAGATTCGAGAAGAGCTTTCTCTCGCTGCATCCGCGGGTGTGGCCCCGAATAAGTTCCTCGCAAAGATCGCTTCCGACTGGCGCAAGCCGGACGGACTTTTCGTTATTCAACCGAAGGACGTGGATACCTTCCTGCCGCCCCTCCCCATTGGCCGCATTCCGGGCGTCGGCAAGGTCACCGAGGCTCGCCTAAACCGGATTGGGATCCAAACCGTTGGCGATCTGCGGGAGGTCGAGGTCGCTGCACTCGAAGCGCAGTTTGGACGCTATGGGCTTCGCCTTTACGAACTCGCCCGGGGCATCGACGACAATCCCGTCACGCCGGACAGGCCAACCAAGTCGATCTCCGCCGAGGACACCTTTGAACAGGACATCCCGCTCGCTGAAACCGACGAACTGATTCGGTGTCTTGCGGAAAAGGTTTGGATGGCCTCGCGTCGGGAGTCGCGGACCGGGCGAACCGTTGTGCTCAAGCTGAAGACGAAAGAGTTCAATATCCATACACGCAGCTGCACACCTCCGGTCCCGCCAACATCGTGCGAGGAGTTGACCGCGATTGTGCTTTCGCTGCGTGAGAGGGCTGATTTTAGACCGGGGAGGCTCTTTCGCCTGGTTGGCGTTGGGCTGAGTAACTTTAGCGAGACGCCACGCGCCGATACGCGTTATGCGCCAGCATGAGCGTGCGAGCGCCGGGTGTGAGCGGGTTTTGAGCGAAGGCAGCAGTTGCGAACGCGACGCCTGCGGCAACAATCATCTTTCTCATGGCGAATCTCCTAAAAAACAGTTGAAACGTCGTCTGTCGAGTCGCCGGCACTGCGGCCAGTGCAGACTCGGGCCACGGATTTGAACCTTACGGCGCCTTCATGAAGATCGGGGCCAATTACTATCGCGCTTCAGACTTATTGGGTTGCGCCGGAGCGAAACACTGCTGAACCCTTTTTCCAGACTGGATATTCTGTGTCCCTGACATCGCGCCACAGAATCCCGTTGAGCTCTTCGGTCGGAACATCGTCAGGTTCTTGCCAATCCATCTTGCTGGACGCAATGGCGTCCAGCCTCTTCTGGCCTGCGAGAGCACTCGCGCTGGGGTTGAGTTCGTAGATCGACTGCGCCGGCGCAACTGCCTCATACGGAGTGAGGTCCGGCGTGGACTGAAAGCTCGCTCGCATATCATTCGCGATCATGTCGAAGATCGACATGGGAGGAGCGCCCAGTATCATTTCAATCGTCTTCACCATGCTGACCTGGGAGTAAAAGGTGTCATCGACCGAGCCCCGCTTGATATAGGGGCTGACCGCGAGCGCCACAGTGCGGTGGCCATCCACATGATCGAGGCCGTCCTGTGCATCGTCTTCCACGATCAGAATCAACGTCGACTTCCAGAATCTGGAGTGGGAGATTCCTTCGACAATCTGCCCGACGGCAAGGTCGTTATCCGCAAGGCAAGCCTTCGGAGTGGAGAAATCCGGCATAGTGCCCTGAGTGTGGTCGGAAGGCAACTGGATCATCGTGAGGTTGGGCATGTTGCCCCCATTCTCCCAGTCCTTCAAATGGCGAAGGAAGATGCGCGCTCGGACAACGTCAGGAACATTCAAGGAATAATTGGGAAAATCCTTGACCACGTATTGATTCAATCGGGCGATGGGAGCCTTGGTGGCAAAGATTCCGGAGAAATCGCTGCCCTGCTTATATTGATCCAGAAGCGTGGCGCGAAGCCCTCCGTTCTTGCCCCCCATCTGCCCCTCGTATTCCCCAAAGTCGGCGAAGGTTCTGGAATGAGCCGCCAGGTGGTCCCACAAGAAGCCGGAGCCGGCGAAGGCGAGCGGATCGTCACCGTTCTTTGGGTAGCTGCGCCCGCCATACCCGGGCCAATAGGTATAGTCGGTCTCGGAAGCTTGCGTGACCCATTGGTGTCCATCCGCGCTGTTTCCGCCGTTCGCGTAGAAGTTATCGAGCAGGACATAGTCGCTAGCCAGCTTGCGCTGATTGGGTATGACATCATCGCTGTACTGGTTCAGGCTGGGATCGCCGTTGCCCTTACCGAGAGATCCAAAATATTGATCGTAGCTGCGATTTTCCTTGATGATGTAAACCACATGGTCGATGGTGGACGGTTCACCCACGCGCGCCGGCACGGGCTGGGGCTTAGCTCCGGGACGCAGTTTCGCCTGAAGGCTTGTGGCCGCTACCAGCTCTCCGTGCAAAGAGATGTGATTGTTTTCAGCCACAGCGATCGAATAACGATCCAGTTCATCCGCGTCGGGAACCGCAATGATATGCACCGTGCCACGATCGGCGTGAACGTAGCGGCGCCGGTCATTGAGTTGCGGCGTCATGCCGTCGCGGAGCTCCCGCTTCACGAGATTGGGGCTGTTCCAACCGGATCCGACGCCCAGAAGAGTGGAGACGGCGATGAACTTTCCGTCGGGGCTGACCGCGACGTCGTTCGGATACCACCCGGTCGGAATCATGCCCGCGAGCCGCAGATGGGATGAGGCCAGGTCGATCTCGGCCACGGCATTGATGCCTGCGCATGCGGCGTAAAGCGTTGAATGATCTGGAGAGAGGGCGACCGACTCGGGCGACACTCCCGCGGCTTTCCTCATGAATGGCTCGATCGCAAATGTATCCACCACGCGGTTGGTGGCGGTGTCAACATCTGAGATTGAATCGGAGTTGCTGTTGGCCACGTACAGCCTGTGATGCTCCTCATCCCACGCCATTCCGGAAGGATGCAGACCTGTGCTCACCACTGCGGTGACCTTACCGGTGACGAGATCGATGCGAGCCACGGTGCCGCTCGATGCAACTCCGCGGGCGTCGACCAGGACGCGGTCGGCATTGGGCTCCGGCCCGGTCGCTGCGGTCTGTTCTCCCGGATGCGTGAATCGTCCGCCCCAGTTGCTGACCCAGGCCACCGAGCTGTCCGCACTCACCACAACGCCAAAAGGCGCTACGCCAGTCTTGATCTTGAAAGCTACTTCTTTGGTGTCAAGATCGACTACCGCCGCTTCATCGTCGAAGGTCAGCGCGACGACCGCAAGCCTGCGGCCGGCCGAGTTCTTGGAGAGGCCCACACCGAGACCGCCAATCTGCTGCGAGCCTAGACCATCCGCAATCGCGCTGCTTGCCTGGCTGAGGCCAACCAGTTGCCCTGGTCCGCTGTCGCTCTTGCCGTTTCCGACTAGCCCACTCATCAGCGGCTGATGCCGCGCCGGGTCGTAGGCCAGTCCCTGCATGCCCGGGGCGGCATCGGTGCTCAACACAGCCATCATGTGGTTGGTCTTCAGATTGATCTGATAGACATGGGAACCTTTCTGGCCGGCGGTCGCGGCATAGATGGAATCGCCATGCTCTCCAAAGGCAACGCCGAACACTCTGCTCTCGAAGATGCTTTGCAAGCCGGCGGGAGAGATAAGCTGACGGCTGGGTATGATTCCCGGGTCGACGACGGAGTTTGCAGGCTGCGCGGCCACCGACGGAGTGGCGCCCCGTTCCCCAACCGGCCCCATTTTGGGTTCGTTAGAGTCGGAGGAGCGCGATTCAGGTTCCTGTGCAATTGCGGTTCCCTGCACCCATAAAGCGATGCACATCGAAAGTGCGGCAAATCTCAACGTAGTGGGCGCGGGCCTAAAATTCAATGTCTAACTCCTTCGTGCGATAACCAAAGACGTGGACGGAACCATCGCTTACGTAAGATGGTTGGTCAGAAAAAGATCATTGCCATAGGCAAGAACGTTCCGGCAGCCAGGATGCCCCAGACCAGCCTTGGGGCTCCTGCGAATCGAAATGCCATGTAGATTCCGAGGAAGGTCGTGAGGACCAGTCCCACCGACATGACCACAACAAACCATTTCAGCGGCAGTGCTGACTTGCGCGGCAATTCGTTCTTTTTGCCGACCGCGGGGTCCTGAGACAAGGACTCAGTCTGAGTTTGTTTAATTTTTGCCTTGGTTAGATTCAGTGTCTCTTTCTTGTGCAACTGGGCCACTTCCACGAGCCATGCTGGCGGCACATAGCCAGTGCTTTTGTTGGGCGAGTGAAGGTCGAAGGTCTGGAGGGCTCCGGTAAAGGAAAAGAAGAGGATTGCCGGGGAAAAGAACAATCCCATATATCGGTGCAAGAGGCGCAACTTTCTCAACGATAGCTCCTATCCGGTAGGCCATAGAATTCGCGGACTTGCTGAGGGCCAGAAGTGTTTTCCGGCGCGCCTTTCCTGACGCACCGGACGTTGGGGCATTACTTCTGGAAGAGCCATTGATAGTCCGAGATCTTTGTGGCCAGTTCGGCGCGGATCCCTTCCGCCTCATGGATTGCTTCCTCTTGCGTCGGCGCGGAGGTGAAAGGAATCTCCATCACGAGAATGCCAATGACGCGTCCGGAAGCGTCTTTCAGTGGCAGCTTCGCATTGAAGAACGATCCATCGTCCCTCTTGATGCAATACGTGCCGCCATCCTTCACCGCGTCCAGATCGCCCTGCGACGACTTGTAGCCGATGCGTGTGATATTGGCATTGGCAACGATCACGCTATCCTTGCCGCCCGGAGGGATGGCATGAATCCCCATCTTCCGCAGATCGCGATGAGCTGACATCGTTTCCAGATCAAGCCGAAGAGCCTGCGGAGCGTTCAGAGACTCCCGGTCCTCTTTCGGGGTGGGCGCCACCGAAGGAAGATTCACCGGCTGAAGTATCGCGACCTTCGCAGGCGTGTTGTTTGAGGCTGGCACGGCCGCGAAATATCGGTTGATGGCTGGAACGATAGCGCCTGTCTTCGCACCGGTGCCCGCTGGCATGCTGCTCAGCAGGTGGAAGTGATCCGCATCCGCTTCCTGATAGACGTCAACCATCCCGTCCCCAACAGCGTACAGGCGTTTGCTCGCCGGATCGAATTGCATATCATCAACGCCTTTGGTGATGGCTAAAGCCTGCAACTCTTTTCCGGTGTTGGAGTCGAGCACCACGATCTGGCCACTGCGGCATCCGACGAAGAGCCGTTGATGCTGCTCATCGAGTGCCATCGCGACGTTGAGTTTGCCCATGGTCAGCGGCCATGAGGCGACAACCTTCCGGCTCATGCGGTCAACGACCGCTACCTTGTTCTGCGCGTGGTCGTTGACATACATCCGCGGGCGCCACACATCGAGAGCCATGGCCTCCAGCGTGTCGCTATCGATGCGAATATCCGCGAGCTTGGTATCGGATGCTGTATCAACGACACTTACAAAGGAATATTGTTTGCCGATATCCTTGCCGCCATTGTCGATGTAGAGATACTTGGTCGATGGATCGTAGCCGATCGAGTCGGCGTCCTTCTCCAGTTGCACGGAGCCGATCTGCTCATAAGTCTTACCATCAAAAATCTTGAGCTTGCCGTCTCCACCGTCTGTTACGTAGAGACGGTTTACATCCGAACGATATAGGATGGCGTGCGGACGAACCAGCCCGGTGATGTTCTTGATGACGGTTCCGTTCACCAGATCGAAGACCACGACAGCATGGCTGTCTTCGGACGTGGAAAAGAGCCGGTTGGATTCAAGGTCCACGCCGAAATGATCGAAGTGACCCTGAATGGACGCGTCGTAGTTCATCGATGGCATGACGACCAGGGGTGCGTCCGTGGCCTGGAAGAGTTGATCGTACCCGGGAATCTTCTTCTGAAGTTCGTCGCGGACGACAATGGCCTTTGCCAGAGCATCGTTCAAGTCAGCCGCGCCGCCAAGGGGAATTTCCATGACTGCGAGTCCGAGGAAATTGTTCGAGGCGTCGGAGATGGGCAGGCGGAGGTCGTAAAACTTTCCTTTTTCGTCAGCCTTCGCGAACGGCTTGCGGGAGTTGATAACGGAAAGATCGGAGCCGGAAGACTCTTTTCCAATCTTGCTCGAAATAGGATTAGCAATGATGGCGTAAGCATGCTCGCCCGGCGGGATAGCATGAAGTCCCAGTTTCTGCAGTTCGGGATGGGCATTCTTGGTTGCGATGATCAGGCTCTGAGCGTAAGGAGCGTTGACCGGAACATAGACTGTCTGCGCTGGCACCGCGGCTGTAGCCGCCGCCAACATCAGAAGCGTGAATAGCTTCATTTTCTTTTTCCTCATTTTGGTTTAGAAATCCGCGCGCAAGCTGAGTTCGAGTTGGCGCGGCGTGCCGCTTCCAGTGGGGTTGGTGTTGAATGCACTGTTGATCAAGCCGAAGGTTCCGGGCACCAGATTCAACCCTGAGGTGGATAACTTTACGACCGGAGTGCCGTATTGAGCTACATTGATCACATTGAATGCTTCTACGCGGAAGGTAATCTGGAGCCGCTCCCACGCGTGAGTTTGCTTTTGCAGTGCCGTATCTATCTGCCAATGACCTGGAGCGCGCGCGATGTTCATGCCGGAATTTCCCCAGGTGCCGTTGGCCGGTACCGAAAAGGCATTTGGGTTGAGCCAGTTTGTGGTTGTCCGGTGAGAGGGATAGATAGATACGCCGGGCACTAGGTTCGGACGCTGACTGCTGGTGATCTGGTCTGGAAGAGCGGATGCCGATCGGCTGATTGTCACATTCAAGGGAAGACCGGAACGCATAGTGCCAACCCCGGATAGCTCCCATCCGCCTGCGAGTGCATTGACAAAATGGTTTGCATCCCCTAGAAATGTGCGGCCTTTCCCGAAGGGAAGCTGCCAGATTGCGCTCGAAGTCAGGTAGGAGCGCATGTCGAAGGTACTGGAGGCGCGGTCGCAAGAAAGACACGCCTGGTTCTGGGGAGTGGTTGCCTCCGCGCCGCCGACCGAGTCATCGTCGATCGCATGCGACCACTGATAGTTCGCTGCAAGGAAGAGCCCTGCGTGGAGATTGCGGTGGATCCCGGCCTCAAGTGCATTGAAACTGCTGTGGCTTCGAGACGATTCCTCGGTGAAGGTCGAGAAGGTCGGGTAGGGCCGGGTGCCCGTTGCCGGGTTGATGCCGTTGTCGATCGTGTTCGACCACAGATGAGAGCCTGCACTCCCGATGTAGGTGAGCGTAACCGAGGTCTGCCTGGCGATTTCCTGCTGAATTCCCAACGTCCATTCATCCACCGCGTAGTTCTTGCGGTTGCGATTCTGCGCCGTATAGCTGGCACTATAGGCCGCCGCTCCCAGGTACGGAGTTACGGGATAGCTCAGAGCCGGAATGGAGGTTTGAAGCAACGTGTAATTCTGAGGGATGTTACCCACAGCCGTGCCCAGGTGTCCAAACTGCCCCTGGCCGTAATAGATGCCGCCACCGGCAGTAATTACCATTTTGTCGTGCATGGCGAGCGGCGACCAAGTAATCGCCAGACGGGGACCGAAGTTGGTGCGATCCGGAAAGTACCATGCGCTTCCCGCGGGACAGACAAGATTCGGGCAGGTGTTGGGATCGACGACCACGCCGCGGCCTTGCACATCGTGGTTGACCGACCAGTAGTCATAACGAAGACCGGCGTTGACGATCACGTTGGGCCTGAGCTGGACGGTGTCCATCACATAGCCGGCGTACTCCGTCTGCCGTTGCCCTGTCATGTATGAGAATCCCTGATAGCCATAGGACTGCATCAAGTTTTTCTGGAATTGCGTCTCGTTCTGATAGGTCGCCGTGATGACTGGGATCTTCGGAGTGTTCTTGTCCTCCTGCACTCGGCGGGCAAGAAAGCCGGTTTTGAATACCTGACGTCCCTTGACGATGGTCGTATCGTCTGCATAGTTGAAGGAAGTATCGAACCGATCGTCCGTTGCTGGCGTGGAGAGTGTGCTGAAGCCCGTCACCGAAAAATTGGTGGTCATGACCTGATCGCCGCCCTCGTGGTATTCATCGCGATTGACGCCCATCCGGGCATCGGTAGAGATCGTCGGTGAAAACGTATGGGTTACATCCAGCACCACATTTGGAGAAGTCAGCGAGTTGAACTGGCTGGATAGCTGCCCACTGGAATTTACTTCGATTCCATTGGGAGCAACGTAGTTGAAGTGATCGGTAGCATACCGGGCAAAGAATGAGGTGCGATCGTTGATTTTGTAATCCAGGCGCGCCATGCCGGCATTTTCTTCAACCGGATTACTGCCCGAGCCGCTAAAGGACAGTGCATTTGGGTCGGCAGTGGGCTTGCCCTGGTTGATGAATGAGCTGACGATTGGAGCGAGTGCGGGAGACGCAGCGATGGTTGCCGCGCGGAAGGCCGGGGTCGGCACAAGTCCGGTCACCTGCTGCGCGAGCTTTTGGCGGTAAGCGCCCCAGTTTGCGAAGAAGAACATTTTATTCTTGATCACCGGGCCGCCCAGGCTCGCCCCGAAGTTATTCAACTGCAGCTGAGGATGGCCAACAGAACCCCATGGGGCAGCATCAAGATCGCTGTTGCGGAGATACTCCGAGGCGGAGCCGTGGAACTGGCTGGTTCCGGATTTGGTGACAATCTGAACCTGCCCGCCCGCGGAGCCACCCTGGTCCGCGCCGTAGGCTGCGCTGCTTGCTCTGAATTCCGCAATTGCTTCCACGGGAACCTGGAGCCGTAGATCCACCTTCTCGAACTGGTGATTGATACCTCCCGCGTCGACTCCGTCCATTTGGAAATTGTTATCTTCTTGGGACTCTCCAGCGAACCGGATCTGATCCTCAGTGCCGCCCCCGTCGTCGATCGCTCCAGGCACCTGCGACTCCAGACGCTCGAAAGCGTGGCCATCCATGGGCAGTTCGCTGATCTGTGCACCCTGGATTACGCCACCAACGGTTGAGGATGCATGGTTGAGATCGTCTCCCGCGGCAACCTGTATCACGGTGTTCACCTTGGCCACAGCAAGCGTGGCGTTCAGAACGCGGTTTTCTCCGATCTGCAGCCTGAAGGGTTCGAACTCGACCTTCTCGAATCCTTGTGACGATATGGACGCCGTGTATTCGCCGATCGGAAGCGAATTGAGCACGTACACGCCTGCTGCATTCGAAACAGCTTCGTATTCCAGGCCGGTTGCTTCCGACTTAACCACGATTTTGGCCAATGGAATACGGCTACTTGCCTGATCGGATACAGTACCCGAAAGCATCGCATGATCGTTTTGCGCCAACAGTGGCAATTGGCAAAGAATAATTCCTAAAACCACAGCGATGAGTCTGGGCATCTTTCCTCCTATGTTTGAAAACTCGGCTATTACGCAATTAACCACTCGCGGAGCGAATATCGCTTTGATATATTCATCAAGTAAGTCGTGAATTCGCGAGAGCTAAGACGTTTTGAGACACCAGAGCCTTGCGCTATCCGCTAGCGGCGTCGTGCTGCACGATGAGTTATGGACGGCGATTGATTCCTCTGCGACCGACTATAGCCACCCATCTATGAACTTTTGCTGAGGAATCAGGTCAGCAAGAGCAAGGAGGTGCGATTTTCATCGGCATTTGATGTAACTGCACCCAACGCATTTCAGCCGGATGACGACGCAGCAGAATAAATGCCATTTGCTTTAGCAAAATGTCATAGTCGGTGAATACAGGGTTTCGTTTGGGTTAAAACGTGAACCCGGCCGTAAGCTGAAAGCGGCGCGCGGGCATGGCGGCAGTAGGCATTCCGAAGAAGGCCGATTGAATGTTGCCGAAATAAGACGTGAAATTTACATGGTTAGGAAGATTGAAACTATCAATCGACAAGGTCATATGCGGATCGGATTCAAACTTCTTGCGCTGGAAGTACACGTCGTGCGACCAACTCGCGTCCAACTCGGCGTATCCGCCTCCTTGCAACGTGTTGGGCGCCACGCCCGCGGGACGTGCGTTCGACAGGCCCGTGTTGAACGTATCCACTCCTGATGTTTCGGTGTACGGACTTCCTGAATACAAATTGACAGCCAGCGCAAGGTTCACCCAGTGTCCCTGGTTGAAGGTGCCGAGAAGATTGAACCGATGCCGTTGATCGAAGTCGGAGCGGCCGTATTCGCCGCTGTTGTCATATTGGTTAGCGGGATACCACGCGATTCCACCCGTATTGTTGTTTGTGTGGCTCCAGGTATACTGAGCCACTCCTGAAAACCAACCACCTAACTTCCCCTGCAAGTTAAGATCAAGCGCATTCTGCAGCTGGCTTCCTTGAAATTCTATCTGGCTGACAACTCCTAACTGCGGATTGGGGACAACTGTATAAGTGGGCGCAAGAGGAGCATTAATGTCCCGCGAGCGAAACATATTCACTCCACCCATTCCACGATAAGTAGCAGAAAGTGTGGCATGTTTCCGAATCGTATGTTCGATGCCCGCGCTGTACTGCACCGTCAAGGGCATGTGCGATGCGTTCGCCAGTTGGTCCCGGTTGGAGGGAAGGCTCGAGAGCGATACTCCCGGTGGAAGAGGATTGGGATAACCGGGTTTCAGGACCGTGTAGGACTGAATAATCACACCGTTGAATCGCGTGAGATCGGCGATGGGGAGAGCCCCGGAACGATCGTAGAAGACGCCGGCGCCGGCACGCAGGAGTGTCTGGTGGCGGCCTGGGGAATAAACCACAGATGCACGGGGAGCGATGTCATGCGCGGACGGAAAGTACGTCTGCCAGTCATAACGAAGGCCAACCGACAGTTGAAGGTTGGGGGTAACTGTGCTCTGATCCTGGACGAAGGCGCCGACTTCAACCCACCAGAACACGCTACGCCCCGGACCCTGCTGTTGGGTAAATGAGTAAGGAAGCCTGTTGTCATAATTTACGACGCTTGAAAAGTAGAACGTGCCCAGAGTATTCGTGTGATCTTCCCAGGCTCTGCGGCTAACATTGGGAATATTGATCCCGAACTTTAAGTACTGGCGACCGTGGGTTAGATTGAGTGTGTCATTGACCTTCATGTTGTTTTCAGTATTCAAGAGATCGGCCTGCGCACCTCCGCTGGTCGATGATCCGTCGATCACGATCTTGGGAGCGGAGACGACACTTCGGGTTGGGTTGTGATCCTTCTCCAGCATGATCAGAAGTTGATTCAGAAAATTGGGCCCGCGGATGATCCGGTCGTTGAAGATGAGATCATCTTCGCGTACTTGGGCATTCACTCCGGATTGACCTTCCACCAGGCCGCCTACTCCCTGATTGCGCGTAATAACGTCGGAGACGTTATATTGGAGAGACGCGCGATGACTGGACGTGAAGTCATGAGTGGCGCGAAGCGCTACCTGGGTATTTCGGCTCGGTGTCGGCACATTCTGATCGACCAGGCCGCTTGGGCCGAGAGCGTGGACAACGGCCTGCAGGTCATCTTCCTGGCGGCTTCCGGAGATGAGAAAGTTGGTCCCGGGAAAGTGAAACAGTGGCCCTGTGATGGAGCCTTCATAAATGCGCTTTTGTTCCTGCGGCCGGACAGCGGCGAAGTAAGTCGTCGCGTCAGTTGCCGAATCCCGGAACCCGAAATTGAAGGTTCCGTGAAAAACAGGCGTGCCGGGCTTGGTCATGATCTCAATCCCGCCTTTTCCTGGAACATTGGTCTCCACGCTGTACGGATCGTTGTTGATGCGCGCTTCCTGGATCGCCGAAGCGGAGACCCCGGTCCCTTTCATTTCCACGCCGTCGACAATAATGCTTACTCCGCTGGTTGCGACTCCGGATTGATCGAGAAATGGGCTAAGTGCGGCGATGTAGTTCTGATCCAGGACGGGAATGTCCTGCAACATGTCTGCGGACACGGAAACTCGGTCGTGATTGTCAGCCGGATCAGTCGAGAGCGTCTGCTCTGACGCATCCACCTTCGTTTCCTGGGTAACCGAGGCTAACGCTAAGACAACGAGAATGGGCGGTGGAGCGCTTCTGCGGATCTGAACAGTTGCTGAAGAGGCTGCGAATCCGTTGCTCACTTCACTCGACAGCGTATAGCGGCCCGGAGGTACACCCAGGATTCGAAATTGTCCTGTCTCATCGGAGGTAGTCTGCTGCGTGTAGGTTCCGTTTGCGGCCGTAAGGCGTAGAAGGATGCCGGGGAGAACTGCCCCCGTGGGGTCTGACACCTGCCCTTTCACCGTTACCTGAGCCCAACCTGCTCGTGGAACAAGACCGATAGCGAGAAGTACAAAAACGAAGAGGGAAAGCGCCCGTTTTGCTACCATACCTCAACACTAGCGCAGCCTGGCTGAATATATCCTGAATGGCCTGCGACCAAGAGAATCACATGCCGACGGGCTGGGCAGGGCGCGCGGATACACGATCTGCGCGAGGAAAAGCAATGCGAAAGCGCGCGCCTGACCCTAGCTCGCTCTCAACCGTAACTTTAGCCTTGTGGGGTTCCAGCAATCCGGAGACGATGGCAAGGCCTAAGCCGGATCCTCCATCTTGCGGCGTACGCGCCGTGTCCACCCGATAGAACCTCTCGAAGATGCGTCGGTGATGTTCGGGCGCTAACCCGATCCCAGTATCGGCGACGGCAAATCCGCATTCCGCCTGGTCAGTCCATATCTCCAGGGAAATAGCGCCCTTTTTCGGGGTGTAACGGACTGCATTATCGAGCAGGATCATCATCATCCGCTGGACAGAGTGACGGTCCCCATAGATCGGTGCAACCCGATAATGCTTAGGGCACAGGACAGTTATATTCTTGCCTACCGCAAAGGCCTGGATGCGCGGTATAACTGCATCTGCGCACTCGGCAAGCTCAAATATCTCTCCCGTTAACAGGTGATTATTGCCGTCCGCCCGTGCGAGCGTAAGCAGGTCGCTGATCAGCCCCGCCATGTAATCGCATTCCGTTAGGATCCCGGACAGACCGGAGGCCACTTTGCTTGACGGAGCATTCATGAGTAGAAGCTCCGCGCTGGAGCGAATGTGAGCAATCGGAGTGCGCAGTTCATGGGACGCGTCTGCAGTGAATTGGGCTATCCGCTCATAGTTAGCGTGAATGCGTTCAAGCATCCCATTCAGTGTCTTGGACAAGCGGTCCAACTCATCGTTAGTGCCCGTGAGTGGAAGACCCTCCCCGAGGTTTCTTGCATCGATCGAACTAGCTGTCTCAGTGATCCGGTCGAGTGGAAGCAGGATGCGGGTACTTGTCCAATAACCTGCAAAGAGAGCGAGAAGCAATCCCGCCGGAAGGCCGAAGATGAACATCAAGATGAGAAGATGTTTCTTCAATTCAACATATTCCGATTGATCGACAGCAACTTCGATTAAAAACTCATCCTGACCCAATTGAGTTCTTTTGCTGACGGCTCGAAAGACTCTCCCATTCGCTCGACCGTCCTGGAACAAGACCTGCCCCGCCTTGGGAGGAGGAAGCGTGAGTGTATCCATGTTTTCGGCCTGGAACACCAGTGGTCCCTCCACGCCCCCTACAACATATCGGACGCGAATCATCTTATCCCGCGGGAGCATCGATGAATGTTCCTGTAGCCCGTGCGGGAGCTTGTACATCTGGTGGAGAACAAGCTCCTTATTAAGGAAAGTGGACACGCCGTCGAGCCCGGCTATTAGCTCCAGATCTGCCGCCCGCTGGAGATCCCAAGAAGTTCCATAAAAGATGCCCATGCCCAGCACCACGATGATCAGTGCGACCACTCCAGAAAACCAAAGAGTGAGCCGGGTGCGAATGGAAAGCTTGATCTGTGGCTTAGTCGGATAACTGGAAGCCGAAGCCTCGCACTGTTTGGATGAGCTTGGTCTCATGTCCATGGTCGATCTTAGAGCGCAACTGTTTCATGAATACATCGAGCGTATTATTCTCAACGGTATCTTCGTATCCCCAGACAGCATTGATGATTGCGTCTCTCTGCAGCACACGGCGGGAGTTGCGCATCATGAATTCAAGGATGAGAAACTCTGTTCGCGTCAGACTGATTTCTCTATCTCCGCGGCGCGCGGCATGCGTGACAGGATCCAGGGACAGATCCGCAACCTGCAAAAGCACCACCGGCGGGTTCTTCGGTCGGCGCGTAATTGCCCTGATCCGTGCAAAGAGCTCGGCGAATGCGAACGGCTTGGTCAGGTAGTCGTCCACCCCACTGTCCAAGCCTCTGACAATGTCGCTAGTACCGTCGCGCGCGGTCAGCATCACAATTGGAGTGACGACCTTCGACTCGCGCAGAGATCGGGCGACCCTAAATCCATCCATCCCCGGGAGCATGGCGTCCAGAATGATGGCTTCGAATTGGTGATCGCGCGCAACATCCAATCCATCAGGACCGGTGGAAGCAAGAACAACACTGTGCAATTGCTTCTCCAACGCCTCCTGCAGAATCCAGGCCATCTTGTGGTCGTCTTCTATAACCAGAATTCGCATTGTCTCCGACAATAGTCGAATTGTCTGACAATTACGTGAATGCGGGTGGCATTCTGACCAGACTCGTAGTCGCGATGCAATTCAGGGAGACGGCCGTTGTGTCGTTCAGCATCGATTCGAGGGCAATTCCGCTCAAACCGAATGTTGGCGTACCGAAGACTCCTTTCGAGGCTTTTTACTCCATAAGCGCTCATCACCGTGAGGATGAATGATCTCTCAGCATGAGAGGCGCCTACGCGATCAAATTGGAACCTTTGAGCGCATGACCAGGCGGAATGGTTCCGATATCTGGACCTACAGGTGGGTTGAACGTGGTAGCGGGAAACGTCGCCGCGTCCGCCTGGGGACCACGAAAGAGCTCTCAACGATGCAGGCGGTTAAGAAAGCCGTGGATGGATACCGGCTCACTGCTAATCGCGAGAGCGATGCAATGACGCAAGTGACCATGTCTGCTGCACTCGACCGCTACGGACGCGAACTGATCGAGCCCAGTATCAAAGTGCCCTTGGGCGCCGTCGACGACGCCCGGATCAGCTCGCTCACTGCTAGGGCTTACCGCTCGTACCCTATGGAGTACGTTGACCTGCCGCATGGGTCAACTCTGAGGCAGGCAAAACCGCGCGCTTACTCCGGCTGAGTACATGAAGTTGCTCCCGCTTTACCAACCTCGGGAGCGTCTCGGCATCAAGATCGCGGGGTGGCTGGGCCACCGTCGGAGTGAAGGGTTTGGCCTGAAATGGCACGACCTGGACTCGACCGTCAGGTGGTGACCTTCCGTCAAGGGATCGTCTCCGGACGGATCACTCGGCTGAAGACAGAAGCTTCACGCATGGATGAGCATTCCAACAACAGTTACGGAGGCGTTGTTGGATTGGAAGGAGAATACGCCGTGCAGCGCCCCCGGCGATTGGGTGTTCGCAAGCCCAGCCACGGCGGGGAAACGCCCGTTTTGGCTAGACTCTATGCTCGCCAACTATATCCAGCCGATCGCCGAACCCGCTGGCCTCGGCCACATCGGCGGCATACGTCGGGTTTGTACGGTGGGATGTCTCTCGATGCGAAGCGTAAGGCTCAATCTTGCCTGGTGAAGTACGTACGCCACGAAGCCAAAAGGCGCCCCTGATGGGACGCCTTCGGCTTATCTGTCCTCAACTGTCCTTTGCAGGTTGCGGTGGAACTCACGCAAGTCGTTGATCTAATTGGTTGCGGGGGTAGGATTTGAACCTACGACCTTTGGGTTATGAGGGGTCTTAGACTAAATAAGTGCTGTAGAATCAGTCGAGTAGTTCTCCGCAATTGTCTCCCTAAACGCTATTTGTCTGCTAAGTGCTAACTGCTCAAGCACGTAGAGAAGGCGAAAGGTTTACGGCTTGTCCCCTGCCATCGGCCCGTTTATCGGTCGTCCATACGACAGAATCAAAGGCGGTATGTGCTTTATAATTTCTGCGTTACGGGCCAAAATGACCTTGGGATTTATCGCCTATGCACACCCCTCAAGATCAGCAATTCTATCGCCGCGCTGACTCGATTGAAGGTCAGCTTTCGTTCTGCAAAATTTGCTTCCAGACCGTTGCCAAGGGGCCGAACGAAGCAGACCTTGTAGACGGCGAGAGGCATCACAGATGCAGCGGGCCGCCGACACTACTTCCCCGAGAGATCAACAGTTTTGCAGGGAACTCGAATGAGCAAAATTGAACAGACTTGAAGGTTCCGACTCGGCTACCTTTTCCCTTATGTCTGTGCCCATTCACATTCTCAGCGCGATTCGTGACGGCGACGATGGAGTGTTGGTGACCTTCTCAGACGGAACGTGCGCCGGGTATGTAGTGGAAGAGCTATTAGACCTGAGACCGCACCGCGAACCTGCCTTCCGCCTGTCTAAGCCTGCCTCTCTCGCCCCGACATCCACAAACGTTTCGCCAGTCACGTTGTCGGCGTCCAATGGTCAAGGCACTCATGCGCCTACAGCCATCCCTCCCCCATAGACCATCCCTCCCGCGCCGGGGATTTGAGCGCGGCCCGGCCTTGGCTGAAAGATCGGGGTTGCGAGTTGCTTCAGACGTGCTCTCAGGCATGGCAGGAAGGGCCACTACGGGCAGGCTACAGCGCGTTCCTACCAATCAGGCCATGTCTCAGGTACCCCCTTTTACATCGACGCGTTTTAGGGCCTTCCACGACACATCGGTATCAGGCCGTCGAATCCATCGAATCTAGAACTCTTCTCTAAATCGTTTTCCATCCCCCACGAGATTAGCCTTCCCCTCCCTAATCCTGATAGACCCTTCTTCCCCATAGTACGTAGACACGTATTTCCGTATTAGATACGTTTTGGTTCCCTATGCGAACCCGGTTAGGCTGGGCCACACCCCCCTCTCGTCCATGCGTCCTCTATCCGCTACTACGTATTTACGTATTCACGCAATAAATGTCATAGCCTCTTTACTGTCAATCACATAGACCTCGCACGCACGAAAAAGCCCCCGCCGTAGCGAGGGCCGTTCCGATCCGCTGATTGCTTGGGCTATGCGCGTTTGCGGGTGAGGTACTGTTCTAACGCTTCGGTTAGGATGTCTTGAACCGTGCTGCCTTCTTTGGCCCGCAGCGTAGACAGCCGGACGTATGTGTCTCTGTCCACCTTGAGCGTGAGAGCTACTATGTCGTCTGCCTTCGCCTTCGTTGTCTTACTCGCTTTCTTCGTAGTCACGCGACACCCCCAACCATCCGGCACACTGTTGCCTTGCTCACTCCAACCTCAGCCGCTATCTCCCCGAGCGACCGGCCCGCAGACCTCAGTGAGTGGACGCGCTCACGGTCGCAGACCGCACGGGGACGCCCGCCGATCCGTCCCTTGGCCCGCGCCCGCTGTAAGCCCGCCGTGGTGCGCTCAGAGAGCCGGACGCGCTCTTGCTTGCCAATGGTCGCAAGGATCGAGATAACCGCGTCACGGAACATCCCGCAGGAGTCTAGGTATTGCTCTGTGAAGCTGCGATAGCCTACACCGTACCCGGTGAGCCTTTGGAGATGCTGTAGCGTCTCTAGGACGCCCTCACGCGAGAGCCGGTCTAGCGACCAGAACAGTAGCACGTCGAACTCGCGTCGTGACGCGTCTGCAAACATTTCCCCGAATGCCTCTCTGTCGCTAGTCTTGCCGCTTGCGTGGTCAACGTATTCACGAATAACGGTATAGCCCTGCGTCTCTGCGAAGGCCCGCAACTGGCGAAGCTGATTCTCGCAGTCTTGTCCCTTGTCCTTTGTCGATACCCGGCTGTAGATGCCTACCTTGATTTGCATGAACCCTCCGTTACGCAAGTCCTACTCTACGTATTTACGTAAATACTGTCAAGATAAATCGTCTCAGAAACGGTCGATTTTGAACCGATCCGACCGGCTGCGCTAAGTGCTTTGTTTGCGCCCGTGGGATGCGCCGTTTGCGTAGACGTTTTTGAAACGGTCGAACGGAGCGCAACGGCGGAGGGTCACCATCCTGATTTTTCCGGCCCGCGCGTGCGGCCTGCCATTTCCCGGCCCGCGTGCGCCCGGCTCTCGCGTGAGATGGTTTGCGCGTCGGCGGCCCTTGCGATGCGTGCGGCCCCTCCGATCCGTACGCCGAAAAAGGAGTCTCGAAAGCATGCTTACGGCAGGCCGGGCCGGGGGAGTCTCCCCACCCGTCACGCTGCGAAGCTATCGGCGCAGCCAAAAGGTACCGGATAGGGTGTCACCTCCCGCCCCTCGAAATAGGGTGTCACCTCCCAGCGCGGGGAATAGGGGGTGTCACCTCCCTGACTGGTTCCATGCCGAACCGTTTAGCTATCCACTTTGGTAGCGAAGCGGGCCGCTCTAAGTATGAGGAGGACAAAATGACACGAAGACAGTTCGCACTACGGTTTGGGCCAAGGTTACGGGAACGGCACTTTGGTTTGGTTATGTTTTATGCCGATGTTGTCAGCAACGAAACGTTTGATCTTGCAGACAGGTTGAAAGCAGCGCGGGGGTTGAAAGCCTTCGGAATTACACCGGACGACCTGATATTGCTGAGTGTGCCGGACGCTGTAGAACCGAAGAAAGGAAGGACAAAATGAAGCCGAGAAAACGATTGGTAGGAAGACGCAGATGGGCGAAGGTCATACGGTTCTTAGAGAACGCGATGGAGACCGGAGGAAGCGAACGAGTCAGGATGCAGGCAGCAATGAGGCTTGTAGACCTGTTGACGCTGCGAGAGCAACGCGAGATTGCAGAGCTACGACGGAACGCGCCAACCGCACCAGCGGGAGACGCGACCCCGGAACCGGGCAAACAAGATGAGACCGCGCCGGTCGGTGAGACGCGAGAGGAAAAGAATGCAAGGGAGGTAGAGGAATCCTTGGCCTACCTGAGGTCAGGAGGAGCGGCCCGCAATGCAGACAGACCTTGAGCGCACGCGGTTACGGAGGAGATTGGCGGTGATTGCCGATCTTGGGAACTCGTATCAGATTCGTCTCGCAGCCACGCGTGCGGTACAGAGCATGATGGAACCCGAACATCACCTCCGCCGCGAGAGCGCGGAAGAACTTCTGAGCAAGGTTCGTGCGCCGTGGGCCAAGCGCGAGCACATCATTGATCGTCGCGCCGTGATGTTGCCGGTATCGAGGCCGCCTAAGTCGCTGTTAGACGTTTGGGAGGTCTAACCGGCCTTGAGAATGCCACGCGCACGGTCCGGAAACAGGGTTAGGTGCGTCAGGTGTAAAAAGGGTGATGCGATGACATGGCAAATCTCTAGACGCCTCTCCTAGAGCCGACTACAGGAAGTCGCGACGGCTTATACCATATCTCTATTATGCATGTCAACTTTTCGCTTGACTTTCGCCCCCAGTTCTGGTATCCTATTAGGACGCTGGAGTCTGACTGAAAAGTCCTCCACCCCGGCCTGAAAAGGCATCCTGACAACTGAAGCCATCTGTTTCCGATCATTTCCCACCCGTGGGTTTAGACAGGTTGGTACTTGTGTCTGTCCAAGCGTCTCCCCTTCACTTGGGAAATGGGGAAATGGGAAACAGACCCCCTCACATGGGGAAATAGGGAAATAGGGAAATGGAAAGAGTAGACAGAATAGAAAGAGAGAGAACTTCTTTCTTTTTTTATATATAGCTATCTCATTTCCCATTTCCCTATTTCCCTGTGCGCGGGTGGGGTGGGTCTCTGACAGGGAAATTTCCCTTGAGACGCGACAAGCAACAGCCAACATCCCCCTGTCTAGACCCACGGGCGGGAAATGCCGGGCAACGTATCGAATACGCCCGCGAGCACCAACAGCAGTACACAGCAGCAACTAGGAGAACTATGCAAACTCAGACCCAACCAGAGGGCCAAAAGACCCCATTTCAACTTACGTTCAAAAAACCTTTCAGTACCTATCAAGAGGACGGCACTGTAACCCCCACCCCTTTTCTCGTAGACGGCCTTCTGACAGAAGGTGGCCTGTCTGTACTAGGCGCGAAACCCAAAGCTGGGAAGTCGAGTCTATCTCGACACCTTGCCGTAGCAGTCGCCAAAGGAACCCCCTTCCTTGAGCGCGATACAAAGCGCGGCGATGTACTACTGTGCAGTCTGGAAGACCCCCTCTCGCACGTGGACAACTGCCTAGGCGCGCTTGGCTACGATCCACAGACGGACGCAAAGATTGAGATTGTTGAGCGCGTGTCGCCCGATTTGAACGAATCTATCAAAGCCATACGTACCGCGCTCGTCACTATGCCGGATGTCCGCTTGGTTGTCATAGATCATTTGGCGAAGTTGCTCAGACTCCCTGACCTCAGCGATTACATGCCGACTCTCACGGGCATTGGATTGTTGCATGATCTTGCGCGGGACTTTCCGCATGTCCATGTCCTCTGTCTCGCACACTCGAAAAAAGTTCGATGTGAAGACCCGTTCGACGGCATTTTAGGTTCGACCGCTCTACGCGGCGAACCCGATACAAACCTCGTCATCTTGAATGAACGTGATTGCCGAGTCATTGTCACGGAGACGCGGGTAGGACGGGCAATCCCTGCAACCGTTCTCTCCGCAGACGTTGTGATTAGTGCGGGCAGCAACGTTGTGCAGGGCTACTCGCTAGGGCAACCGTTCGACCAGTGGAACGACGACCAGAAAGAGCAGCTAGAGCAGAAGCAATCCGCCATGTATGCGGGCCGGATCGTTGAATACCTCGCAGGCCGTGAGGGGCAGACCGCGTTGCAGTCGGACGTGTTGAAAGCAGTCACGGGCAAAACGCATCACCTCTTGAAAGCAATCAAGCATCTTGAGGGTGAAGATATGTTGTCAGCGAGTGGGACGCCTAAAGCTCTGACGCTCGAAATGAACGGGGTACCCCTCAAGCTCTATCAGTTGGGTCAGAAAGGAAATCAATGAACGCCAATAGAACCGTAGAGGAGCTTCAATCGTCATGGGGTCTGTTATTCCCCGATGTGCAGGCCCCAGATGCCCGCACGTGGGCACTTTGGATAACGGAGTTTGGCACTGATACAGTGCGCCGTTGCATCGCAAAATTGGCCCTCCGATACCACAAGTCAAGCGGGCGAGACTTCGCCAGTGGGGAGAACCTTCACAAGTTTGCGACCGCACTCATGGGACGCATTAACCGTGAGCAAAAGCAAACAGGCAGCAACACCAAGTAAGGGCGGGCAGCACCCGCGAAAGGAGACCATGCAGCTTACCGAAATTGAAAACACAAACGCCGTACTCGCAGATTTAGAAGAGTACGCAAAGCGGCCCACTGTTGAGCAGCTTTACAGGAACATCATTCAAACATTGCGCGGGGCCTGCGTAGATGCGTACGAGTTCATATATCCGAGTGATGTAGACGGCATCCTCTCTAAGCTGTATGCCGATCTACCGAAGTATCGAGGGAAGCGGTCACCTCAGCCGTTCACAGCATGGGCCGTGCGCTATGTTCGCAATCAGTCTCTTCTGTTGCAGCGGTTCTATCAGATGCGCAGTGACTATCAGGACGTGGTGCGAAAAGGGATTTGGTCGATAGGCAAAAATGCAATCGACCTGGGTTTCACAGACCGCGACGTTGCTGCGTTGGAATCGAAGGTTTGGGAGTGGCTGCGCTATGACGAGTCCTCACCCCTCTACACGAAGGGAGTTGCGAAGCCCGGACGTGAGCACTATGCGAAAGGCAGTGCGGGGCCTTCGACGCGCCTGTATAACTTCGCACGGTTTCAGGCCCTAGGATGGCGTACAGAACGCCTCAGGCAGCGGGCAAGGTTCACGCCTCTTGATACGTTCCTGCAAACAGAAGATGACAAGCAGATTGCGACGGTTCCGCAATCGTTAGCGCGGCCCAACCTAGAAAAAATCGAACGAAGGCCCGCAGAGTTTGAGGCAGACTTTGACAAAGCCTTGGCAGCGAGCTTTGCGCCGGATGAACCTGAGAAGGTTACAAATGGGGGCAACGCTCCAGCCTCACCCGTTCGTCTCTGTGCGAGTTGTCGTGCAGCACTAGGCCGGTGGAATCAGAGCGCAAAGAGTATCTGTTTCTCGTGCTGGAATGCCGCATTTCCAGATGCGGCCTAGGCACGGCAAACGGATCTTTTTTATGAACTCGTCTCCATTTCGACTCGTGCTCTAAGTAATGTGCAGGGCGGAAATTCTGCCCTCATCCCAATCCCATTCACGTGAGCCGTAGAGCGTCAGAGACGCCAGCCTAAAAGAAACGGCAGACTCGCGTGATTTGGGAACTGCCTGCCCACTCAGGAGTGACAGACAAGACAGGGCACACTCCGCCCGAAGTCTCTCATGACCTGAGTGAGCAGCCGGAAGCGTACGCCGTACGCAGAAGGAAACTATGAGCTATCCGCCTAACCCACGTGGGGGTGTCCCCACCAAAATCTCAGTCTCGCCTCTAAACACGAGCCTCGCCTTTGGGGGCACGCAGCAAATCACAGCGACACTAACAGACGCCTACGGCGAAGTTGTTGCGCCTTCCTCGTCCTTCAGCTACGCAAGTTCCAACCCGGCATTGCTGATGGTCAACTCATCCGGCCTTTGCACGGCAGTGAGTCCCGATCCTTCCATTCTGACGCCGGGTGGGAATATCGCCGTCACGGTCACATATGCCGTGGGAACCAATACGCTCTCAGCCGTCGTTACCGTGACGGTCACCGGAACTCCCGCGAAGACGCAGGCCGTTGTACGCCTTCAAAGCAACCAGTATGGGGTAACGCAATCCATTGGCGTTGACTATCACGTCGTGCCCGAGAGTGCGCCCTCTGGCGTGTACCCGTCGAATTGGAGCATTGCGCCGAGCAGCAGTGAGTAACCGAGTACGCAGCAACAAAAAATCCAAATCAGGAGGACAATGAATCGGTTAGAAAAAAGCTCATTGCGGCTACGTGAGCATCGACAAGAGCAGTACCGTCACCTTTATTTTTTGGTCGAGCGCGTTCTTTCCGCCTACCTCAAGGTTGCGGAATTAGCACCGATAGCTGCGATGCAGTACGATCGAGATTTTCCGCAACAGAATACGTTGTCCCGTGTGAGTCTTGATTACCGCATCGACATTGAACGGGCAACGGAGACGGCCCTAGAGGGTTTCCCAGCCCTACAAAAAGCGTGGTTCGATCTTGCCGATAATGGCAAAGTTTCGGCTGCATTGCAGCGATCCATCGTCACGAAATGCGGGAGAGCTTACAAGCACCTTGACCCCAACGTCTACTTCGGACGTGGGAGGGCCGCATGAGAAAAGCCATGCTGTGCCCTGACTGCGGACGCCTAGTGAACGTCAAAGCGATTGACAGCCGCGTGACCCTTGCATGTGGACACACACGGACAGCGGGCCTGCTACCGGCGAAGGGCGTTTCTCTTGAGGACGTAATTTTGAATACCGCCGATGCTCTCAGACTCTTCCCAGTCGAGTTGAACGGAGTGAGGCAATGAGCGAATGGGCCTGTCGAAATGTGAATGCAATCGATGTTTATTCGCTACGCGCTTGGGGACGAGAGCCACTTACGAACAGAGTTGGACGCGGGCCGCGCAACGTGTGTCTTCAGTGACCACGACAAAGCGCGGGAACTGCAATCGGAGTTTTTTGGTGGACCTGTAGCGGTCGGGGACATACGTGCGTTTTTGGACGTAGCAAAGGAAGTCCGCGCAACGATCCGGGCCGCAACGAATAGCCCGGATGGAATTTGGAGAAAGAGAGGAGAACTATGAGTGAAAAAAGAATTATGTCAGGAACCGCAGACCTCACAGGGGAAACGGTTGGGACGCTGCACGTGGATGTTATAGTCACGCGCCGTCCAAGTCCCAAGTATCAAACCACTTGCACGATATGCAAAGCGGTTTCAACAGCAGCGCAGAAAGCCCTTATAGATGGCACGGCTTATTGCCGGAACTCGGCCTGTAATAAAGAGGGTCTGTACGAAGAGCTTTCAATGACACCAGCCAAGTACGCTCGTCAGTTGAAAGCGAGAGAGCAAGAGCGTGTGGACGCGATAGCGCAGCAAGTCAAAGACAAAGCAAACCAGATTGCCCGCTTGCAGCAACAGCAGATTGCAAAGGGAGTAGATGACGAGTGGGACTTGCGACGTATATCCCATTCGGAATAGGCCCGTGAATGCAGGCCTCAGGTTCTTCGGATTCGATATCCCCGCAGAATGACGCGAAATGACATGACGCCAGACGGGCCGTCCATTGGCTTGCTGTGGTCCTCACGACAGAGACCATATTGGGTGAAGCGGAACCTGGAGAATGAGCGCAGGTTGGCACCTCAAGTCTATCAAGAGGTCCATCTGTGAAGGCGATAGCTGACCCGAAAGTCCATCCGTTGCCCGTCAGTATCCGGAATCGTATCGCAAATTTCGGGCGGGCGATGACGGCTACCGACCTAGCCGGAATTCTCGCAGTGTCGGAAATCACCATTTACAAACACGCCAAAGCCGGACGAATCCCTTGCTTCAGGATTGGAACATGCGTCCGATTCTGTCCGCAGACCGTAGCTGAGTGGATATCCCGGCAGTAGCAGCGTGTCGGGCGATGACTGAGAGCGGGCAATGCCGGTACACATTCTGAGGGGCTATGATGGACTAGAACATTGTTTCCACGCAGCGCTTTGAAAGGGCACAATGACAGACCGAAAGAAGCCTATTGGCGGCATTGCTTTGGACCACATGACCGCGAAGCATATCGAAAACAAGCTGCAAAATATCGTAGTGCCCGGAGTATCAGGTAAAACAGCTACTCTTACGACCGCTCACTTGAGGCCGAAAGCCGCGCCGTCAGCTCGTCCAACGTCGTCAGGCTCAGGCACCAAAAAGCCGTGACATTGGGATGCTGAGCAAACTGCAAGTCTCAGATTGGATCGCACTAGTTTCTGGTGCGGCCTCTTTGCTCGTGGCTCTCGCTGCGCTCGCAGTAGCACTATTTGCCCTCTATCGCGGCAACAGAAACACCTCAGCCGCGACAGTCGTAGCCCTCAACGTGGCCTTCCGAGATGCGTGGGAACGCTTCCTGAACGCAAAGGAAGACGACCAAGAGTTTCACTTTGCCGAGCTGATGAACCTGTTTGAGATTGCGTGCGCCATTTGCCAAGAGAACTCTCTTGCTGGAGTCTCCGCAGACTTGGTGAAGATATATATGCAAGACACTTTGGGCGAACTCGTAAAAAGCCCGTACGCTGACGTGCAAGTCCCGTTCCTATTGACGGGACCGACGACTTTCCTTCATATCAAGAAATTTATGGACGACAAGCCAACGCACCCTAGCGTGACGGTTCCAAACAAGTGGTATCAGAGCTACGCGAAATAGGGTTCCCCGCGCGCTCAGCGCGTCCCAAGCGTCCCTTTGTACATCTCTACCGTTCGGTTTGACATGCACACCTCTGGACTGTTCTAGTCGCTTTTCCTTCGCTTCAGATTGTGCCAATTTTGTACCACCAGCGTCCAAGACTGGTGACGACTGATTGCGATTCGTGTTTCCGCAAGTGTCAGCCGTTCTGTTATTTACGGTGACTGAGTGCGACTGGTTCACTTTGACAGTGATACGCTAAGTCCTTTAGAATTGAGGCGTGCGTGATTCGTAATCAGTAGGTCAGCGGTTCAACTCCGCTCATCGGCTCCATTCCTTTTCAACCTGATTTTCTATAAGCGTCCGCTTCGCGAATGCGCAGCGGACGAAGAGACGTCGTCGCGCCGCGTGAAGGACAGTGAAGTCGTCTCCGAGAGAATGGTGATCATGCGAAACCGCCGCGATGCTATCGGGATCGATTTTGGCACGACCAATAGCTCGATCGCGCTTGCAGAGGACTCTGGAATGCAATTTGCCGCATTTGCGTCCGGAGGGTCGAACTCTTCCTCGTTTCGGTCGGTTCTCTACTTCGAGCAGCAGAAGTTGGCAGGCGGAGCGAAGCGCAGTCACTCGCTGAGTGGGCCCGCTGCAATCGAGCGCTATCTCGAGGCCGAGGACAAGGGCCGGTTGATCCAGTCGTTGAAGTCACACCTCTCCAGCCGAACGCTCACCAGCACAGAGGTTTTTGGTCGCCGTCATAAGCTCGAAGAGTTGATCTCCCGCATCCTCGGCGACCTCCGCAAGCATGTGGAGCGGCAATTCGAGCGGCCTGTGCCCTATGCGATGGTGGGCCGTCCAGTGCGATTTGTCGGCGCAGACTCAAAGGAGGATGACGACTTTGCGGTGCAGCGATTGCGGGAAGCTTTTGCGATCGCAGGTTTCGAGCACGTCGATTTCGAGCTGGAACCGGTCGCAGCCGCTCACGCGTATGAGTCGACGCTGGATCATGATGAGTTGATTCTGATTGGCGATTTCGGCGGTGGAACCAGCGACTTCTCGCTGCTCCGTGTGGGCCCGGCCGTCCGCCGCCGCGGTCGCACCCCGCAGGATTTGCTGGGCAACACCGGAGTTGGGCTCGCGGGAGATGCCTTCGACGCGCGGCTCGTCCGCAAGCTCGTCTCGCCGGCGTTGGGGTCGAATTCCGAAGCGCGTTCGCTGAACAAGCTGATGCCGGCAGTACCTGCCTGGATCTATTCCAACCTGGAACACTGGCACTATCTCTCGTTCCTGCGCACCAACAACGTCAGGGAGATTCTGCGCAGTGCACGTACTCGTGCGCTTGAGCCTGACGCCATCGACTCCCTGATCGCCATCATCGAACAAGACCTCGGCTATCAACTGCACCAGGCTGTGCAACGAGTGAAGTTCGAACTGTCGCGCGGGCACTCCGCAGAGTTCCGCTTCCACGACGGCGGTATCGACCTGCGAATTCCGATCAAACGCAGCGAATTTGAAGCATGGATCAAAGCTGAGCTAGGCGCGATTGAGCACTGCATCGATTCGCTGCTCCACAGTTCAGGAGTCGACGCCCGGGACGTGGACCGCGTCTTCCTTACCGGCGGAAGTTCCTTCGTGCCTGCGGTGCGGCGTATCTTCACCAGCCGATTTGGCGAGGAGCGAATCCGGGGCGGAAACGAATTTACCTCGGTCGCCCATGGGTTGGCTCTGTGCGCGGCAGAGCGCGGTCGCCATGGCATGTAATAAGCCGGCGCGTTCCCAGCGCTTCTTTTCGTAAACTGGAACGATGAAGCGGCCGCCCATCTACGTGACGACCCTGATTGCCGGCGCCTTCTTCATGGAGAACCTCGACGGCACGATCATCGCCACTGCGCTTCCGCAGATGGCGCGCAGCTTTCACGTCGGGGCGGTCAACCTGAACATCGGTATGACGGCGTACCTGCTGACGCTCGCCGTCTTCATTCCGATCAGCGGCTGGGTTGCGGACCGCTTCGGCTCGCGCTCGGTTTTCGCGACGGCGATCGGAATCTTCACGCTGTCCTCGCTGCTCTGCGGGCTATCGCACACGCTGACGCAGTTCACTCTGATGCGCATCGTGCAAGGCCTGGGCGGAGCGATGATGGTCCCGGTCGGGCGGCTGATCGTCCTGCGCAATACGCCGAAGGACAAGCTGACCCAGGCGATCGCCTACATCACGTGGCCCGGGCTGACGGCGCTGGTGCTGGGCCCGGCGCTCGGCGGCTTCATTACCACGTACGCGAGCTGGCACTGGATCTTCTTCCTCAACCTTCCCATTGGCGTCGTTGCCCTGGTGCTGGCGCTGCTCTGGATTGAGAATGTTCGCCTGGGAGAGGTTCATCCCTTCGACTGGTTTACGTTTCTGCTCGCCGGTCTGGCTTCCAGCGGAACCGTGTACGCAATGGAAAAGCTCGGCGGCGAGAGTGGCGGCCATTGGAAGGTTCCAGCATTGATCCTTGCAATCAGCCTGCTCAGCGGCGTTCTGGCGATCTTTGCCGCTCGTCGCAAGCCCGCGACCTCGTTCGTCGACCTCGAGTCGCTGCGGCTGAAAACCTATGCGCTCTCGATCTACGGCGCCAGCGCGTTTCGCATTGCCGTGTCCGTGTTGCCGTTCCTGTTGCCGCTGATGTTCCAGATCGTCTTTGGCCTGAGCGCCTTCCACTCCGGCCTGTACCTGTTGGCTCTCTTTGCCGGCGACCTCAGCATGAAGGCCTTCGTCATCCAGGTCCTTCGCCGCTTCGGCTTTCGCCGCATCCTCATTGTCAACGGAGTGATCACGTCGACCTCGATGGTCCTCTGCGCCATGCTCAGCCCCGGAACTCCTGCCGCGCTGATCGTGCTTATCCTTTTCCTCCACGGCGCCTGCCGGTCGATGGAATTCACCTGCATGACCACACTGGCTTACGCGGAGATTCCGTCCGAGAAGATGAGCCGGGCCAATGGCTTCCTCAGTGCGGTGATGCAACTCAGCATGGGCGTGGGGATTGCCGTCGGTGCCATCACGCTGCGGCTGGTGGCGCATGCGCGCGGCCACTCCGGCGCCGCTCCTGAGCTGCGGGATTTCCATCTGGCGATTCTGTTCATCGCAGTACTCTCGCTCGGCCCCGTCATCAACAGCATCGGGCTTCCTCACGATGCCGGCGCAACCACCAGCGGACATCGCCGGCCTGAACTCGAACTCGACCCGGTCTAAAGGCCAAGCAAGGCTTCGTGGATTATGCCGCAGGACCGAATCAGCTTGGGAAGCGAACAGCAAAAAGCCCCATCCGGGTAGGATGGGGCTTCTGGATTATGCCGGCGATCACCTAATCTCCCACACACTTACGCGTGCAGTACCATCGGCCCAACGAGGCTTAACTTCCGTGTTCGGGATGGGAACGGGTGTGACCCTCGTAGTAAACTCACCGGCAAATTGTCGAAATCTCGCTCACGCGATCTTTCAAAACTGAATAGATTGGGATTAGACGTTTTGTTGCAAACATCTTGGGATAACTACAGGGCTTGTGTTGAATGAACTCCAGAACAGTGGACTTTCTCACTGCGCAGAGTAAATTCTATGGACAAGCCGAACGGGCGATTAGTACTGGTAAGCTACACGCATTACTGCGCTTCAACCTCCAGCCTATCAACCTGGTGGTCTTCCAGGGCCCTTCATTTCCCTTTTGGGTTGGGAGATCTCATCTTAGAGCGTGCTTCCCGCTTATATGCATTCAGCGGTTATCACAACCGAACTTCGCTACCCAGCCGTGCCCTTGACAGGACAACTGGAACACAAGAGGTTCGTCCATCCCGGTCCTCTCGTACTAAGGACAGCCCTCTTCAAATCTCCTACGCCCACAGCAGATAGAGACCGAACTGTCTCGCGACGTTCTGAACCCAGCTCACGTACCACTTTAATAGGCGAACAGCCTAACCCTTGGAACCTTCTACAGCTCCAGGATGTGATGAGCCGACATCGAGGTGCCAAACCGCTGCGTCGATATGAACTCTTGGCAGCGATCAGCCTGTTATCCCCGGCGTACCTTTTATCCGTTGAGCGATGGCCATTCCATACAGAACCACCGGATCACTAAGGCCTGCTTTCGCATCTGCTCGACTTGTAGGTCTCGCAGTTAACCACACTTATGCCTTTGCACTCGACGGTCGATTTCCAAACGACCTGAGTGTAGCTTCGCGCGCCTCCGTTACAATTTAGGAGGCGACCGCCCCAGTCAAACTACCCGTCTTACTATGTCCCTCTCCCGGATCACGGGAGCAGGTTAGAATCACAACACTCGCAGGGTGGTATCTCACCGTTGGCTCCACCGAACCCAAAAGTCCGGTATCTAAGCCTCCCACCTATCCTGCGCAGCAAGAGCCGTAACTCATAGTAAAAGTATAGTAAAGGTGCACGGGGTCTTTTCGTCTAGCTGCGGGTAACCGGCATCTTCACCGGTACTACAAGTTCGCCGAGCAACTCGTTAAGACAGTCGAACGATCGTTACTCCATTCGTGCAGGTCGGAACTTACCCGACAAGGAATTTCGCTACCTTAGGACCGTTATAGTTACGGCCGCCGTTCACCGGGGCTTCAATTCAAAGCTTCGCCTTGCGGCTAACCTCTCCTTTTAACCTTCCGGCACCGGGCAGGAGTCAGCCCCTATACGTCGTTTTTGACTTTGCAGAGACCTGTGTTTTTGTTAAACAGTCGCCGTTCGCGTTTCACTGCGGCCCCACCGGGCTTGCACCCAGGGGGCGACCCTTCTCCCGAAGTTACGGGTCTAATTTGCCGAGTTCCTTAACAAGCTTTCACTCGAGCGCCTTTGGATATTCTCCTCGTCTACCTGTGTCGGTTTGTGGTACGGTTCCCAATCTCTCTCCTTAGAGGTTTTTCTTGGCACCATGAAATCAGCAGCTTTCAGCCATACGGCTTACTACTTTACGCCTCACTGTTAAGACCTGGCGGATTTGCCTACCAGATCCAGCTTACGCGTATCGAACCCCATAGTCATAGGAGGTCCTGCTTATCCTTATGCGTCACCCCATCGTAATAACGAGATATCGGGAGTTCTGGAATATTAACCAGATGTCCATCGTCTACGCCTCTCGGCCTCGACTTAGGGACCGACTAACCCTGAGCGGATTAACCTTCCTCAGGAAACCTTAGACTTTCGGCGTGAAGGGTTCTCACCTTCATTATCGCTACTTATGCCGGCAGGGTCTCTTCTGTAATGTCCACGTATCTTCCCAGTTACGCTTCATCCACGACAGAATGCTCTCCTACCACGCACCTTTCGGTGCATCCGCAGCTTCGGTATACAGTTTTAGCCCCGTTGTATTGTCGGCACCAGACCTCTTGACCAGTGAGCTATTACGCTTTCTTTAAAGGATGGCTGCTTCTAAGCCAACCTCCTGGCTGTCTGAGAGTTCTGACTTCCTTTCCCACTTAACTGTAATTTTGGGACCTTAGCTGGCGGTCTGGACTGTTTTCCTCTCGACTGTGAAGCTTAGCCCCCACAGTCTGACTGCCGTGCTGGTTGTAATCGGCATTCGAAGTTTGGTTGGATTCAGTAAGCCGGAAAGCCCCCTAGTCCATCCATGTCTCTACCACCGATCCAAATCACACGACGCTAGCCCTAAAGCTATTTCGGAGAGAACGAGCTATCACGGAATTTGATTAGCCTTTCACCCCTACCCTCAGCTCATCCGAGCTTTTTTCAACAAACACCGGTTCGGTCCTCCAGTAGGTGTTACCCTACCTTCAACCTGGCCAAGGGTAGATCATCCCGCTTCACGTCTATTCCTGCCAACTGAACGCCCTATTCAGACTCGCTTTCGCTGCGGCTCGCTCACGCTTAACCTTGCTGACAAGAATAACTAGCCGGCTCATTATGCAATAGGCACGCGGTCAGACATTGCCTTTCGGCCATAGTCCTCCCACTGCTTGTAGGCACACGGTTTCAGGTACTTTTTCACTCCCCTCAATGGGGTGCTTTTCGCCTTTCCCTCACGGTACTGGTTCACTATCGGTCAGAAACGAGTATTTAGCCTTACGGGATGGTCCCCGTGGATTCAAGCAGGGTTTCTCGTGCCCCGCCTTACTCAGGTACCTGCTTCGAGTCTGGATCGCTTTCGCCTACGGGTCTGTCACCCTCTATGGATCTCCTTTCCAGAAGATTCAGCTAGCAACCAGATTGGTAACTCTACTTATGCAGGCCCTACAACCCCCGAGTCACCGAAATGACACGGGTTTGGGCTGTTCCGATTTCGCTCGCCACTACTTTCGGAATCGAGGTTTCTTTCTCCTCCTGGAGGTACTGAGATGGTTCACTTCCCTCCGTTCGCCTGCTCCTACCTATGTATTCAGTAGGGCATACCTGGGTTTTGCCCAGGTGGGTTTCCCCATTCGGAAATCTCCGGATCAACGCCTGTGTGCGGCTCCCCGAAGCTTATCGCAGCTTGCCACGTCCTTCATCGCCTGTTTCTGCCAAGGCATCCACCGTGCGCCCTTAGTAGCTTGACCATAGAATTTACTCGCGCGCAGCAAGGAAACAACCCCTGCAACCTGGAGAAATCTACGTTTTGATAATAGTCCACGCCTGTTCCACACAACCTTGTCTCAACTTACTGGACTTAGTCGCTGGAACGAATATTCTAAAGACACTCAACACTGATTGACAGCACTTACTCGCCGGAAACAACCCGGAAAGCAGTAAGCTGCTCAGCCTTGTAGTTATATTTACCCAATCTATTCAGTTGTCAAAAATCATATGAGCGACTTACTTGTCGCTTCGCGCCCTGGGGCGGCTTGAACATTTCTGCTCAAGGCTCAATCTCTATGGCTTGCATAGAAACTCAACCTCAAGCAGACTTCGCTTGTCGAACGTGCCTTATCGAGAATGGTGGAGCTGAACGGGATCGAACCGTTGACCCCCTGCTTGCAAAGCAGGTGCTCTCCCAACTGAGCTACAGCCCCGTGGCTACCAGTATATCGAATACCGGCAGTTGAGATAAAGGTGGTGGGCCTGGGTAGATTCGAACTACCGACCTCACCCTTATCAGGGGTGCGCTCTAACCAACTGAGCTACAGGCCCGACTCTACAGCGCCGGCCGGAGACTCCCGACACGACGCGCAGGCTGCTCTGAATCGAGCTCTCTCGAAAGGTTTCGAGGACACAGTTGAACGTGCGATAGCAGCTAGGCCGCTATTGACCATCGGTGTTGATCTTACAGGTCGACTCCGAAGAGCGGACCGATGCGAAAAAAGAGAGGTTTAGTTCAGGCTCATGCTGACCCGCGGAAGCAGATCAACACGGTTCCCGGCAACATCACTCGCACTCGGATGGTCGTGAGACCAGAGCCGCCCGCATTCGCGGGGCGTTTTGAGTGTGCCGGGACGTTTCTCTTTAGAAAGGAGGTGATCCAGCCGCAGGTTCTCCTACGGCTACCTTGTTACGACTTCACCCCAATCATGAATTACACCTTGGGCGGCTGCTCCCTTGCGGTTAGCGCACCGACTTCTAGTGCAACCCACTTTCGTGATGTGACGGGCGGTGTGTACAAGGCCCGGGAACGTATTCACCGTGGCATGCTGATCCACGATTACTAGCGATTCCAGCTTCATGGAGTCGAGTTGCAGACTCCAATCCGAACTGAGGCCGGCTTTTTCCGATTAGCTCCCCCTCGCGGGTTTGCAGCGGTTTGTACCGGCCATTGTAGCACGTGTGTAGCCCTGGACATAAAGGCCATGAGGACTTGACGTCATCCCCACCTTCCTCCCCGTTATCCGAGGCGGTTTCGTCAGAGTGCTCAACTAAATGGTAGCAACTGAAGATAAGGGTTGCGCTCGTTGCGGGACTTAACCCAACATCTCACGACACGAGCTGACGACAGCCATGCAGCACCTATATACCGGTCTATTGCTAGACGCCGACGTTTCTGCCGGATTCCGGTACATTTCGAGCCCAGGTAAGGTTCTTCGCGTTGCGTCGAATTAAACCACATGCTCCACCGCTTGTGCGGGCCCCCGTCAATTCCTTTGAGTTTCAGCCTTGCGACCGTACTCCCCAGGCGGATTGCTTATCGCGTTAGCTTCGACACGGCAGGATTGGGTACCTGCCACATCAAGCAATCATCGTTTAGGGCTAGGACTACCAGGGTATCTAATCCTGTTTGCTCCCCTAGCTTTCGTGCCTCAGCGTCAGTAATGGTCCAGTGAGCCGCTTTCGCCACAGGTGTTCCTTCCGATATCTACGCATTTCACCGCTACACCGGAAATTCCACTCACCTCTCCCATACTCAAGCCCGACAGTTTCCGATGCAGACTATGGGTTGAGCCCATAGATTTCACATCAGACTTGTCAAACCGCCTACGCACCCTTTACGCCCAATAATTCCGAACAACGCTTGCCCCCCTCGTATTACCGCGGCTGCTGGCACGAAGTTAGCCGGGGCTTCTTCTATTGGTACCGTCATAATCTTCCCAATCGAAAGGAGTTTACATCCCAAGGGATTTCATCCTCCACGCGGCGTTGCTGCGTCAGGGTTTCCCCCATTGCGCAAAATTCCCCACTGCTGCCTCCCGTAGGAGTCTGGACCGTGTTTCAGTTCCAGTGTGTCCGTGCGCCCTCTCAGGCCGGATACCGATCATCGTCTTGGTGGGCCATTACCCCGCCAACTAACTAATCGGCCGCGAACTCCTCTCCAAGCGCATTGCTGCTTTGACCCGTGGGTATTATGCGGTATTAGCTAAGATTTCTCTCAGTTATTCCCCACTCGGAGGTAGATCATTCACGTGTTACTCACCCGTGCGCCACTGTACTCATGGATTGCTCCACTTTCTCGTGCGACTTGCATGTGTTAGGCACGCCGCCAGCGTTGATTCTGAGCCAGGATCAAACTCTCGTTTAATCTTGGTTTGCTCGCCACTCGCGACAGGGGTCGGAGTGGATCAAGCGCCCCCAGCTGCTCGAAAGAGCTGGAGGTTTATAACTAGTGAGAATGACTAAACCAAATTCTGCATCATCTCACGACTGGCACGTTCAACTATGTTGTCAAAGATCCGAACTGCAATCCGCCTGAGCGGGCAGCTTTGGATCAAGGACTTACCCGGCATAGCCAGATATGTGTCCTCGAACTTGATGCGCTGGATTGTCGTCTTGTGCTTACTGATGCCGAAAGGCCAACTCTCGATTATTTCTTGCCGCCTGCTGCCAAACTCAGCATTCCGCTGGAGTTCAGCTTCGACTTTCGAGAGCCACTCAGTAGCGAGTGACGTTTTGCGCGAACTTTTCAAGACTATCCAAGTCTCGGTGGTCTGTCAAGCAAAATCGCAATCTTTTTCGTGATTGCCGCTCATTCCAGCCCAGTCCGCACAGCGCAAAAATCAAATAACCAGACGCCGACAAAACGGCGCGGAGCACTCAGCTCCTGAACTTCTCAATTTCAACTGCAGTGGCTTGGGTTTGGAATCCGGTCCGCCTTGCTTCCAGGCTGGCAACCGCGATCAAACGCTTGGACTGCGCTCCGTCGTTCCCTTAGCAAGCAGCTCTACCTGATTCTGAGCCACCCAATCATGCCGAGGTGCGAAGCAGTGTTTCTCGTGCTTTTCTAGAGTACCGTGTTTCCCGGTTTCAGGCAAATCAATGGGAACCGTATCGAACAACCCCATGCCCGCCTGCAACCAATTCAGACTATCAGCCACCAGCGATCGCGGCAACCCGCAGACTGTGGAGATCCTGTGTAAGCCGTAGGAAAACACCGCCCGCTCTCCATCCAAAACCGCCCGGGCCAGACCAGACCACGGTCATACATGCTATGTGCGCACCGCGGCCCACTACACAGAATCCCCAGTAAAGTCGCGCCTTTTCGAAGAAATATAGATTTTGCGAGTCCCGCAACACCGCAAAAAACCTTGGGTTCATTCCGTCCGTAAGCGCTGGCAGCACGATCCAAGCCGGCGCGGAAAAAAATAACAGGAGCCTGGCCATGAAACTTGCAATCTTTGCCTTTGCAGCAACTCTCGCACTTACGCCCGCCGCCCTTTTCGCGCAGGCGCCCGGCTACAACATCAACAACCGCAAGGAAAACCAGCAGGATCGTGTTGCCCAGGGCGTCAAAAGCGGCCAGCTCTCCGCAGGCGAGACCGCTCGCCTCGAGCACCAGGAATCGGGCATCAACCGCGAAGAGCATGGCATGCGCGCCCAGGACAACGGACACCTCACCGCGCAGGATCGCCGCACGATCAATCACCAGCAGAACGTCGAATCCCGCCGCATCTACCGCGACAAACACAACGCGATTCGCTAACGCCTCGCGAGCAGTATTTCAGAGTAGCGCCTTCCCCCAGAGACCGCCGAGAATCTTCGGCGGTCTTTCTGCATTTGGCGCCGCTTGCCAATCCGCAGCCGCCCGGCTAACATCCAACCTAGAAACCGGCCTGCTAAGCAGGTGGGGAGAACAACGCTGGTTGAACCAACATTCATTGAACAGGGATCTTGCTCGTATATATGGCTCGGTGCGCAGTGTCCGCCAGTCCGGAATGCCTAAAGAGCCACGGCAGGATCCCGCCGTCTTAGGACGGGTTCACCAGCGCCTCACCCCACGGCCCCGCGGGTCGGTCTTCTACCTTCCTTCCAGCTTCGGCGTGGAGATCCATGCCCTCTAAGAACATGTTGCCCAAGGGACACCGGCGGCGTTCGGTTCGCGCCGAGTACCGGGCCACACGCGGAGTCGAGGCCGAGCCCGAGCCCGCCGTGCCGGTGCTCGATCTCGACGACGACACCGAGTTGGAAGACGGTGTGCGAACCTTCGTAGCCGACGCAGCCGCGGCAGGTAAGCGGCTGGACGCCTACCTGGCGCAGGCGATTCCGGAGATTAGCCGCTCGCGGGTACAGATGCTGATCGAGGCCGGGCAGGTGCGCGTGGACGGCGCGGCCGCCAGCAGCAAGCAGAAGCTGCACGGTGGCGAAGCCATCGAGATCGAAGGCGAGCCGCATCCCGAGCCGCTGCACGCAACCCCCGAGGATATTCCGCTCGACATCCTGTACGAAGACCAGTCCCTCGCCGTGGTGAACAAGCCGGCGGGCATGATGGTCCACGCCGGCGCGGGACGGACCGACGACACACGGGGCGACACCAGGAACAAGGGCACGCTGGTGAACGCGCTGCTGCACCACATGGCGAAGCTCGCCCAGAATCTGTCGGCCGTGGGCGGCGAACTGCGCCCCGGCATCGTGCACCGGCTGGACAAGCAGACCAGCGGAGCAATCGTGGTGGCGAAGGACGACGTCACCCACCGCAAGCTGGGCGAGATGTTCGCCGACCGTCGCGTCTCGAAGACCTACCTCGCGCTGCTGCACGGCAACCTGGCGAAGGACAATATCACGGTGAGCCTGCCCATCGCGCGCGATCTCGTACGGCGAACGCGCATGACCACTCGCCGCCCGGATGGGCGGAGCGCCGTCTCCCACTTCCACGTGCTGGAGCGGCTGGCGACGCGTTACGGAGCGTTCACGCTGGTTGAGGTGCGGATCGAGACTGGCCGCACGCACCAGATCCGTGTACACGCCCAGTCGCTCGGCCACCCCGTCGTCGGCGACACGCTGTATGGAGCGCCGCGATCCATTGTGCTTACGCGCGACGAGGCCAAGAGGCATCTAACCGAAAGGGCGCCGGTGACGATGGAGCGGAACTTTCTCCACGCGGCGCACCTGGAGTTTGCCCATCCGCGCAGTGGCAAGGTGTTGGCGATTGATGCGCCTTTACCCGCCGAACTGGAGGAGTTTCTCGATTGGCTCAGGACGGAGAGTGTGCCGGTTGGGTAGAATCATGCGAGTGAGACCTTTGGACTTTTACGACCTCTGTGTTGCCCCCTCGAGAAAGCGCCTGATCGCCCTCGGCGCACTGACTGTTCTGGCGATCGCGTTGCCGCTCGCAAAGGCACAGTCGCCCACCACGCCTGCGCCCGCCCAGACTCCGGTACCCGCTTCCCAGACCCTCGCGCCCGCCGCCCCGGCTCAATCGCCCGCTACGCAACAAACTCCGAAGCCGCCCACAACGACTGGCACGCAGCCTCCTGCCCCGGAGTCGTCGACGGACCTGGAAGCGCCGACCATCAAGGTCGGAGTCAACGAGGTGGACCTCGTCTTTACCGTCACGGACAAGAAAGGCAAGTTCGTCACCGGACTCAACCTGAATAGCTTCGGGCTGTTGGACGACGGCCGGCCGCCGGAAGCTGTCCTCCACTTTCTGCAGCAGACCAACCTGCCGCTGCGCGTGGGGATCATGCTGGACACCAGCAGTTCCATCCGCGGACGCTTCGAGTTCGAGCAGCAGTCGGCGATCGCGTTTCTGCTGCAGGTGCTGCACCGCAACGACCGTGCGTTCGTCGAGGGCTTCGACGTCCAGCTGGACGTACCGCAGGGATTCACCAACAACATCGACCTGCTGAACCAGGGCATCAACAAGCTCCGCCCGGGCGGCGGCACGGCGTTGTTCGACGCGCTCTACTCGACGTGCAAAGACCAGATGCTGACGCTGCGCGAAGTGGGCGCGGTGCGTAAGACGATCATCCTGGTGTCCGACGGCGACGACAACTACAGCCATGCGCTGGAGTCCGACGCGATCAAGGAATGCCAGCGCGCGGAGACGACCGTCTACACGATCAGCACCAACGTGAGCCCGAGCAAGGACAAGGGCGACGACGTTCTGCAGGCAATCTCGGACGCGACCGGCGGACGAGCGTTCTTCCCGACCCGTATGGAGGATGTCGCGCAGAGCTTCAACAGTATCGAGGAAGAGCTGCGCAGCCAGTACCTGCTGGAGTACCGGCCGGCGAACTTCAAGCAGGACGGAGCTTTCCGCACCATCTATCTGCACGCCAACGACCCGCGCTACCATGTGCGTGCCCATACCGGCTACTTCGCCCCGAAGGCGGCGGAGTAGGAGCGAAAATCGTCGCGGCAGAAGTAACTCCTGCGCGGGTTCCGTGTCTAAGAAGGCAAGGAGAATCTTCCTATGAGCCTTCCCCTGCGCCTCCGCACTGTTGTCCTCAGCTTGCTGACAATGGGCCTTTGTTCCGTTGTCGCCAGCTCCGCCGCCTTTGCCGCCGAGCGGTCCGATCCGATCCCGCCGGGCCTCACCGATACCCTGAGCAACCTTGCCGACCAGCCGGCGACCCACACGGGCGTGGTGTTTGACCACGGCATGATCCAGAACGCCGTCGGCGTGCTCGAGCAGGGCGGCCTGGACGCCGACCGCGCGGCAGCAGCGCTGAACAGCATTAGTTTCGACACCTACCGCTACAAACAGCCTGCGTTCTATACCCCGGAGACGATGGCACAGATCCTCGACGCCTATCACCGGGCCGGGTGGAAGCACCTGGTCGACGGGAACAAGGCTCCGGTAAACGGCGGGCAGACGAAGTCGACGGTCACGGACGTCTGGCTGCACTTTACCGGCGGCGATATCGACCATGTCACGGTGCTGGTGCGCGGCGTGCGCGACATGAGCCTGATCCAGGTGGCCGGCGACCTTCGTCCGCTGGACCTTCTCCACCTGAGCGGCCACTTCGGGATCCCAAAATTCGAGCCGAACGCAGTGATGGTGCCGGCGCCCGACGGACGCTGAGGCGAGCTACGCGGGCGTTCTCCGGCTGTCAGTAGGCAGGTCAGGGCAGCCAGGCTGGGGGCAGGTTGACGATAAAGGTGGTGCGGGCCGGGGCGGTTGGATCGGCGGAAACTTCCGCGAGGCCGGGGCCGGCGAAGCGCCGATAGACGGGCGGCTGACCAGCGGCGTCGAACTGCACAAACTCGACGGAGAGCGGGGCGTCGGGGATGCGCGCGCCGAACCAGTGCGGGTCTTCGCGCTGTGCCCAGGTAACGAGCGCGAGGACGGCGCCGGTGGAGTATGCGGGGACCGGAGCTTTGTCGGAGCGTTGGGCTGCGACCGCCTGCGTGGCTCCGTCGTTGCCGTAGAGTGCGGCCATGGTGTGGGTGCGCGGGTCGACGAAGAGCGTGATGATTCTCCAGTCCAGCGGGTAAAACGGGAGACTCGCAGGCAACGCAGCGGCGGTGCGGTTCAACGTCTCGGCGCGGCCGACGTCGGCGGGCGAAATGGGCAAGGTGTAGACGTAGTCGTTGCCACGGAGGGGCCGGTGGCAGCCGGTGCATTCGTTGACGAAGTTGCCATCCGCGCCGTAGGGCTTCAGGTCCGTGCCGCGCCAACGGCCCCAGCCCCAGCCTTCGGTGTCCTTGTACGTGGCGGCGTTCTTGACCATGAACTCGACCTGTATGAACTTACCGGGATGGATAAGGCCGTCAGCGCCAAGCTGCTGCGCCCAGGCGATCTTGGCAAAGCGCGCGCCGTCAGGCCATGGTGAGATATTGCCGCCCTGCGCGGCGTCGACGGCCACACCGTTTCCGAGGATGATGCGGAAGGAGTTGTTGTCGCCGCGGTCCGTGATACTGATTGGACCCCAGATTTCGAAGCCTGCCTCGAAGGGAAGGCCGTTTGGCTCGGGAGGCACCGACACCAGGGATTCCGACTCAGGCGTTTCGGCGGCGGCCTCAGCAGCGGCCGGGGTGGACCACGGGGCAAGGTAGCTCTTCAGCGTCGCGAGTTCCTCTGGTGTGACGCGCGCTCCGGGATGCAGCAGCGTGTACTGTTGCAGCGGCATGGCGCCGAGCTGGATCATGTTGACGGCTTCGAAGAGGGTGGCCTTCTGCACTGCGGCGGGTTTGGCACCGAGGGTGGAGAAGTTGAGGTGTTGGCGGGCGGTCAGGATGTCGTCGCGCACCAGCCAGTAGGCGGGAACGATTTCGTCGAACCAGGAGAGGCGACGCTGGTCGGAGTGGCAGCTGTAGCAATCTTTCTCGAGGATGTGCCGGACTTCGGGCTGGATTGCGAGCTCGGTGGTCGCGGGGCTGGTCGGAATGCTGCGGCGGACAAACTGCAGCAGAACGAAGACGACGACAACGGCGAGAAGCAGCCTGGCGATGATTCGCATCGATCGCTCCGTTTTGATCACATGAATTTGACGCCGCTCTCTCCAATGATGGTGAAGACGTTGAAGAGGTTGGTCAGGCCGAGCAGATGCCGAATCTGCTTGCTGAGATGCATCAATTCCAGGCTGCAGCCTGCCGATTTGGCCGAGACGTAGAGCTGCACCAGGGCGCCGAGGCCCATGCTGTCCGTGTGCTGCAGGTCGGAGAGGTCGAGGATGAGCCGCTTCGTGCCGGGAATCAGCTGGCCGACTTCCGCGGAGAAGAACTTGGTGACGCCGGCGATGAGCTTGCCGTGGCAGTAGACGGTGACCACGTCGGCGGTGCGTTCAATGTCGAGCGTGATACAGGGCGCCGGTACAGGATCGGACATGCTGGAACCCCTTGGGGCGAATTGGGTGGTGGCTGGCCGGAATCGAGTCATTGTCGCATATTCATGAATTGACGGACTTCCCAGTTCTGCAGACCTTTGGCGGGCACTGCTGTAAATGGAAGTTTCTCTGGGGAACTCTTTCGCGGACTGCGGAGAGAAATTCGCAGCGGAATGGGTTTGGGAATGGGCTAGAGGGTGGATCGCGGGGGCAATCTGTTTGGGCTCAACCGCTTGGGGACGGGAGGCGAGGCGCCCCGGTTTTGGCACGCGGATTGCGCTATTTGGTGAATCCACCCTCGCGCGCCGACAGGGGACGCGAGGGGTGGATCGAGGAGGATTCATCGATGAAAACACCTACAGTGCTGGCGGCGATACTCGCCCTGGCGAGCCTTCCCCTGGTGGCGCAACAGCCGCCGACGGACAATCAGCAGACAACCCCGAATCCGGCCACGGAGCCAAGTAACCCACCAGGGCAGCAGACTGATCGCCCGGCGGCTACGCCGGACCAGCCGAGCACCCCGCAGGTCAGCCCACGCACCCAGCAGTCGACCCCACCGGATTCGGCCGCGGCACCAGAGTCGACTGCAGCTTCTGCAGCTTCGGCAGCACCGATGGCAGAGCTGCGCCCGGTGAATGGCGAACTCATCAGCAAACTCGACACCAAGACTGCCAAGACTGGAGACGACGTGGTGGTCCAGACCAAGGCGAGCGTGAAGACTGCCGATGGAACGGAAATTCCCAAGGGATCGAAGCTGGTGGGTCACGTGGTCGCGGTGCAGCCGAGCGCAAGCGGCCAGAATTCCCAGGTGGCGCTCAAGCTCGACCACGCCGAGTTGGATGGCGGCCAAACCCTCGCGATCCAGTCGCAGATTCAGTCGATCGGCTCGGGAGGAGGGGGAGGCGACGCAGCAGCGCCGTCGAGCCGTGGATCGGCGCCTGAGGCTCCAACAAGTGCCAACCCGGCAACTCCTGGTGGCGGAGCGAGCGGTGCCACGAATGCTCCTGGGTATACACCCGGCTATACGCCGAGCAGTCCGGGGGCGGCGTCGAGTTCACCGGCTGCGGGAACTGTAGTGGCGAGAAATGGCAAGATCGCAATCCAGACCACCAATATTCCCGACGTGCTGCTGGCGAACAATGAACCAGGACAGCAGGACCCGAGAATGGAACAGGCGTCCAGCATCCTGCTGGGAGCGAAGAAAGACGTGCAGTTAGAGGGCGGCACACCGGTTGTGGTGGCGCTGGCGGTCGCACCGGGCAGTCCAGCCAAGTAAGTGCAGTCTACTTCGCACTCGCAGGGCAAAGGGCCGGAGCCAGTCTCCGGCCCTCGGTGCGTTTGCAGCGTGGGTAGCGACACTCTCGCGACTGCAGAGTGTCGGTAAAGTGACTCGATTTCGTCTGGGCGACGAGATGTCGTCATCGTCGCGTCGTCACTTGACGTCACGGCGACGGGCACGCGCTCGCGATCCTTCGAGCTAACTCGCAGTGGATCAGAGGTTACGCACGGCATTCGCGGCATGGTGAGTTTTGGCGCGGCACGTGCCTTATCTCTCGGCATCAGGTGGAGGACAGACCAATGCTGCGGATCAGGATTGAAGAGGACGAACAAGAGATTGGGATGACGTTGCACGGACGCATCGCGGGGCCAGAGGTAGCAGAGCTTAACCGAGCCTGGGCGGAAATGGCCCCGCGACTGCGGGAGAAGCACCTTTGGATCGATCTGCGTACAGTGATCCACGCTGATGCTGCGGGGAAGCAGGCGTTGGGCGAGATATACTCGCGGACCGGGGCGAAGCTGTTGACACGGACGCTTTGGACGGAGTATCTCGCGCTTGAAATTATGTACGGCCGCGAAGATGGAGTTTTCGCAAACGCGTGTGAATAGGGGCCAGGCAGCCCCGAATTGGAGCAGAGCAGAATGGCATTTCGTGACCTTACCTTCGGCGATGAGAACGAGTTTCTCGCGCATGCAACCGACATTTCGGACACCCTGGCGAATCTTACCTACTTGATTTGCGTGGACGCCGATTACCCGGCACGCGTCAGGCTGTACGCGGAACAAGCCAACGAACGGCTGCGGGCACTGGGAAGCCTGCTGCGGTCGGCCGGGTGCGAGGAATACGTCAGCCTCAACCACTGAAAGATATGGCGGTCGAGTGAGTTGCGGGCGGATTGTGACGCCTGACCGAAGTTGTATTGAAGTGGAAAAGAATTTCCACCACAATATCGTATGCCGGACCCCAGAGACTTTCAGGTCTACCACATCATTTTCAAGCTGATTTGCCTGCTCACCCGTTACCCGGACGAAGTGGTGATCAAAACCCTTTGGACGAATGAAGGGGCGTCCTTCACAATCTGCGTGCATCGAGACGACCTGGTGGCGGTGTTCGGAGGGGAGAGCCGCCTGGAAGAGTCTCTGCAGCATGTGCTGGAGGAGATGGGGACTCGATTGGGGCGACGCTTTTCGGTGACCGTAGATCGGGAGCTTGGGCGCAACGAGGACGTCGCATAGACGGGTTCGGATGCCGACCCGGAGGGGACCCCCTCCCCCCTATATACACCATGTAAAACGTTTGCTATCAGCGAAGAAGCAGTTTGTATATACGGCTTTATATATACTTCTGACACCGTGTCGGCCGGCCGACCTCGCGTGGTGCAGGTCGGTGCGGCACGGTGGAATCGCGCGTGAACGCCGCTAGCGGATGACAGCATTAAGAATCCGATCTGAGGTAGGCGAGGTCCTGCGCACGACGCACGACAACTTTTGCCCCTTCTTTAATTATACGCAGGCTGTCAAGCGCTTCATGCGGTGCTCGAGCACTTCCTGCTTGACGCGGCGAGTGTGTACAGAAAGTGACGGTATGTCGTCTGGAAGACGAGATGTCGTCGTCGGCAGTTCGTCACTGGGTGGGGCGGTCTGGTTACGCCGGGAGCGACAGTTTGGGCTAAGTGGTGTCTGTATGAGGAGATAGGTTGGACGCGGCGACGGCGCCGTGAATTTGGCATCTCGCTTGCTTTCTATCCGGGTGTACGCCGGGGAGGACAGACCGATGCTGCAGATCACGATTGCGGAAGATAGCCGAGAAGTTTGGATCACGCTCGATGGATCCGTTGCTGGAATGGATGTCGCCGACCTTTGCCGAGCCTGGGCAGAGCTGGCTCCACGACGGGGAACCCGGCAGGTGAAGATCGACCTGCGCGGGGTGACGGACTCCGACACCGCCGGCGTGCTGGTTCTGGGCGAGATTTATTCGCGGACGAACGCCAAGTTGATGGCGGGTACGCTCTCGGAGTGTCTCGCGCTGGATGTCATGTACGGCCAGGAGAATGGTGTCCTGATCGACGCATACGAGTGGCTGCAGACTGAAATGCATTGAGTGGTCGGTTTCCCGCCTGATGCGCCGCTGAAAACAGAGGAGGCTCCGATGACACGCCGACCGATGCCGCAGCAGAACCCGCAGATGACGATTCCCGTTCACCCGTTGGATCGACCGACGGTTACCGACTTATAACGCCATCCAGGATCCACTTGTACGCGCCAGCGAACGGCTGAACAGGAGCAGCTCCTTATGATCGCTACAAACCTTTTCGTGATCCCGGGGGATGGGGGCGGCAAATCGCAACTCGTCCGATTCGTCTATGGCGCTCCGGCTTATCTGGTTCACACCCTGCCTGTAGGGCCTACGCCGGACCCGACGGTAGACGCCCTATTCGACCCTTACAGAGGCGTATTGGTACAGATCCAGTTGGTCGGGGACGTTGCATTCGTCCTGCCGATCTCGGCAGGGTCCATGTCTTCGAATTGATTCCGCAGCGTGCCCCAGGCTGAAGCGTGATGCCCCACCCATGCGCGATGGGGCCGCGCATGAGTGGGGCACTCGGTTGGGGAGGGCAACTGGTTGTGGGTTAAAGCCCGAGGGGTTTCACCCTTGTGGACGACAAGCGGCGCACTCAGAACTGATAGGAGAGTGTTCCGTAGACCGAGCGCGGAGCGCCGGGGTAGGCGTTGATGTAACCGCTGGGATAGTTGCTTCCGGGAAAAAGGCCCGAGAAATAGCCGCCGCTGGAGATGTACTCCCACTCGTTGTACCTCTCGTTGGCGAGGTTCATGATGTTGAGTTTGAGATTGACGGACTGCTTCTCAAAGAAGGTGAAGGGAACGTTGAACGCCAGGTTGGCCGTGGTGAAAGACGGCATGGTCTGGGTGGTGGGTTCGGCGGTGTTGTTCGACCACAGGTGTTGCGTGCCGATGGTCTGGAACCAGAAGCGCGGCTCGAACAGGACATGGCCGTTGCGCTGGACGCCGTAGTAGACTCCGGCATTCAAGGTCACATTCGGGACATAGGACACGGGCAGGTTGTTGTAGGCCGTGCAGGAGAGCCCCTGCGATGCGCACTCGGCGAGGCTGGGGCCTCCAGTGATGTAGGTGGTGAAGTTTGCAGATTCTCCTGCGAAGTTCAGGAAGATGTGGAGATTGCTGCGGGGATCGGCGTCCAAGAAAGCGTCGACGCCGTGATAGGTGGAGTTGCCTCCGCCGGATTCCTCCACACCCGCCGCGGTTTCGAAGTCGATCTCCTGCTTGGTGTAGTCAAGGTGGAAGTAGTTGACTCCGGCGATGAAGTTTCTGAGTCCCGGCGCCTTGGTGAAATGAACTTTGACGCCGCCCTGGGAGTAAGCACCCTTGGCGAGGGTGTAGAAGGTGGGATTGATGCTCTGGAACATTCCACCTCCGCCGCCGAGTGCGGGAGAGCGGTAGGTGACGTCGTAGCCGCCGTAAAGGGTCAGCCAGTCATAGGGAGTGACGGACGCGTCGATGGAGGGTTCGATGGCCGAGCGGCTCTCATGCGCGCCGCAGAGTGATCCCTGGTCGGTTGCGTTGGGAGTTCCGAAGACGTTGGCATAGGGATCCTGTCCTGGCAGCTGGGGGAACAGCGCACAGTGGCTTGAGGAGACCACACCGGAGGCGAACTTGAAGTCCCGCTGGGCCTGATCGCTGTAGCTCGTGGAAAAGCCGACGACACGCAGGCCGGGGATGATGTGGATTCGTGGAATGGGGTGGAAGTCGTCCTGGGCATAGAAGGCAACATCATCCTGCTGGAAGTAGCCGGAGCGGAACTTTGCTCCAGCGCTCACGATCTGGAGAGCACCGCTGCCTCCGAGGGCGGGATTGTAGAAGAGGTTGTGCGGGTTATAAACCTCGTGGAGCAGATAGCCGCCAATGTTGACGGTGTTGTAGGGGAAGACCTGGGACATACCGATCTGGTCGCCGAAGATGTTGCTGTGCGGGTTGTTCCACTCGTCGACCTGAGGACCCTGGCTGAGCGCGTCGTCATTGCGGCGGTGGAAGCGGCGGATGTGCTCGAACCACGTTGAATTCTCGAGCGTGCTGCCATGGCTGAGGGAGATACGCTCGCGCCCGTAGGTCATGAACATCTCGTTGGTGTCGTACTTGTTGTAATCGGCGTAGGGCAGAGCGCTGTAGAAGCCACTGGTGGCCTGGCTGAAATGGACGCCGGTGTTGGGTTCGACGAGGCCGATGTCGGTCGTGGGCATGACGGTGGGACGGTACCCGCCGCCCTTGGCGTAGAGAACGCCCCAGGCGATACTTCCGGCGTCGAAGGTCTTGAGGGTCTTGCCGAACACGGAGCCGTTTTTGGTGGGGTTGCCGAATCCGTCCGGAGCCTGGCGGAAGTCATCGCCGCGTCCGAGGCCGCCCCCAACCGCTGTGGACCAGCCTTTGAACTTGCCGGTGTTGCCGACGAAGGCGAAGTTCTGCTGGCCGTAGGGGCCGTCGGTGACGGCAACCGCGACATGGGGTTCTTCGGTAGGTTGAATCGGTGTGAACTCAACGCGTCCGCCGACGTCGGTATACCAGCGGTCCATCGGCTGACCGGGCCCGTAGGTAACCTGGAGGTCCTGCATGACCAGGCTCTGCGGCATGGTCGCGGACTGCCAGAGGCCGGTTGCAGGATCGGCAGCGGGGATGCCGTCGTAGGTGATGCCGAGCGATCCGGGAGCCGTGAAGCTGGTTGCCTCACCCGACCAGCCTTGCTGGATTCCGTTCAGGATGACGGTGTATTTGGTGGCTCCAGTTTCTCCATAGCCGACCACGTTTGCTCCGGGGGTGGATCCCAGCATCTGCGCTCCGCCGGCGACCGGCCCCGCGGCATCGAGCTGCTGACGGTCCAGTACGCGGACGGTGTCGGGCATCAGCATGACATCTTCGCGGGTGGGCATGGGCCTGGCTTCGGGATCGACGGTGCCGCGGACGACGACGCTTTCAGACAAGGTTGCCATGTGCAGCGTGGCGGCGATGGGGTTTGAGGGCAGCGAGACGCGCTGGGTGAAGGACTCAAATCCGGACTTTTCGATGGCGAGGATCTGTGGATCAGACGGCACATCCGCGAAGGTGAACTGGCCTTCCGCGTTGGTTGTCGTGTGCCGGACTTTGTTGGTGGTGAGATCGGTGAGGGAAACGATCGCGTTGGGAATCGTGGCTCCGGTGGAGTCGACCACTTTTCCCTGAACCTGGGAACCTGCGGCGAAGGAAACGCCACAGCCAAATAGGGTGATACAAAAGCAAACTATCCATTTGCGTAACAAGTAGCACACTCCTTTTATCGAAAAATGGCACAGGACCGCACAGGAGCGGTGAACAGGCCGTTATGGGCGAGTTTGAGCACACAGACGACCGCGGACCACGCGGCGCTGCTGCTAACTATGCGAAGGAGAGATTGCTTGACGCGGGAGGGGGGCGGAAGAAGAAGTAGGTGAGGCTCCGGAGGCGCGCAGTGGGAGAGAGGCGACGGCGCAGCGCAAGCGGAAGAATTGCGGGTAGAAACAAAGGCCGGGCAGCGGCGAAGGCGATGAGAGCGGCGGTGCAGAGGAAAGCGACGGAGGGCCGCGGAGGCGTCGCCTCGATGGTGCGCGTTTGGGTGTCGCGGGGACGCTCTTCGTCGGAAAGAAGCTTGGCTTGGGGGATGCGCTCTGGATTCTGACCAGGAACAGGGTAGAGCGAGACCTTGTAAGAGGTTCCCCAGACGAGGACAGCTAAGCCGAGCAACCACTGGCCGATGGCTAGCAAGGGCAGCGCGTGACGGCGTGTCCGGGGAGGATTCATGGGAGATGTTGGGACCGCGCGCAGCCGTCGGGCGTCGCGGGTGGGATGGAGCGCCCTTAGTATGCGGGACGGGGCGGATGGTTCGGTGAATGCCGGGTTACCCCGATGTGAATGCAGGATAAATTTGGCGGCGCGGTTTAGCGGTATTGCTCGACTTGGCGGAGGAGGCTTAGTT